>Ga0207070_1012_pt1 | contig 41463 bp, 34 predicted proteins | sample Alteio_BWMinHeat_92_FD_153591 | JGI IMG/M metagenome (GOLD analysis project Ga0207070, IMG submission 153591) | Enriched cells from forest soil in Barre Woods Harvard Forest LTER site, Petersham, Massachusetts, United States -... | ecosystem: Environmental > Terrestrial > Soil > Temperate forest >...
TATGGGCTTCATTTATTTTTTCGGCAACGGTCAAGCCGATGGCGGCAGTCCGGTTCGGCATCTTGTCGGCGGCAAGGGCGCCAGTCTAGCCGACATGACCAAGGCCGGGCTTAATGTTCCGCCGGGATTCACCATCTCGGCCGAGTGCTGCCGGCTTTATTTCGAACAAGGCAAACAATGGCCCGCCGGGCTAGAGCAGCAGGTTCGCGAAGGCATCGCGCGTCTGGAAACGCTTACCGGTCGGCAGTTTGGTCGGGGAGATGATCCCTTGCGCGTGGCGGTGCGCTCCGGCGCGGCCGAATCCATGCCCGGCATGATGGACACGGTGCTCAACGTCGAGTCCTGGGATGAATTAGTAAAGGCGATCTGCGCGGTCTTCGAGTCGTGGAACAGCGAACGAGCCGTTGCCTATCGCCGGCATCACAAGATTGAGGGTCTACTGGGCACGGCCGTCACCGTGCAGACAATGTGCCCGGCCGAGGTCGCCGGCGTGATGTTCACCGCCAATCCCGTCAATCTCAATCGCGACCAACTTCTGATTGAATCCGCTCTGGGGCTCGGCGAGGCGCTCGTTCTGGGAAAAGTGACTCCCGACCGGTTCACGATTGATAAGCGAACCGATTCCATCGTGGAGCGAACGATTCAGAATCCGAACGGCACATCGACATTAGGTGATCCTCAGTTGCAAGTGCTGGCCGACCTGGGAAAGCGAGTGGAAGCCTACTTTCAAGTGCCTTGTGACATCGAATGGGCGCTCGCAAGCGGTCTGTTCTATTTGTTGCAATCTCGACCGATCAAAGGATTCTTCAAAGCTGTCTCGAACCCCACCGCCCGCGATCTCACCCTTCGCTATTGGCCCGTCACTCATGACCCATCACTCATCACTCATCACTCATCGCCAGCCGACAAAGATGACCTGGAAAAAGTTCGACAACAAGAAATCGCCGCCCTGGCCGCCAAGGCCGATCCGGAGGGCACCGTTTGGGCCCGATATAACCTGGCGGAGATTCTGCCCGCGCCGACTCCAATGACCTGGGCCATCGTTCGCCGGTTCATGTCGGGCCAAGGGGGATTCGGGCTCATGTATCGCCAGTTGGGATTCGATCCGGATCCGGCGCTCGACGAAGAAGGAATCTTCGACTTGGTGGCGGGCCGGCCTTATTGCAACCTGAGCCGCGAGCTGCGGATGCAATATCGTTACCTGCCTTTTGAGCATTCGTTTGCCGCTTTGAAAGCCGATCCCTCGCGCGCGCTTTACCCCCAGCCGACTCTCAATCCCGCCCGCGCTTCGATCAGTTTCTGGCTGATGCTGCCTTGGCTAACGTTCAAGTTGTTCCGCTCGTCCATCAAACTACGCCAGATGAGCCGAACTTTCGCCGATAAGCTCCGGCACGAGATCTTTCCAAATTTTGCCGCTGAAACGGACCAGGACATGAAGAAAGAAATAAAGATGCCATCTATGGACTCGGCATCTCTAATTCAATGGCTGGATTTGTGGATTGAACGCACCCTGGTTTACTGGGCCTGCGACCTTCTGAAGCCGACCGTTTTGGCAGCCGTGGCAATGGGCAATCTGGAACGCGGCTTGCGATCACTGGGTCCGGAGCGAACGCGAGCCGTCTTGGGGGAGCTGACCTTGGGAGTTCGTCCCGATCCGGAGGCGGATCTGCCCAGTGCGCTTCTCGATCTGGCGGCGGGGAAGATCGCGAAATCAGAATTCTTGGATCGATTCGGGCACCGGGGCAATCAGGAGATGGAATTATCCCAGCCCCGCTGGCGAGAGAATCCAGAGACGCTCGATCAATGGGCAATGCAAGCCCACGGTACGCCTTCCGTGGGCTTGGATGCATCTGCTTTTGATCGCGTTGCCGCGGAAGCCAAGCTGTCTCCTTCCCAACGGACAAACTTGGCAGCCGAGCTACAATCGCTGCATACGTACCTCGGGCTACGGGAAACCGCGAAGCATTATTTGATGCGCGGTTACGCCCTCATCCGACTCATTCTGCTCGAACTGGACCGACGCCATGGATTGGCCGGCGGCATCTTTTTCCTAACACCCGATGAGCTGCCGCGGCTCGTGGTCGGGGAGGATTTCTCCCAACTAGTCGCCGACCGGCGCCGACGGCGAGATTTGCTGCTGAGTCTGTCCGTGCCTCAGGTGCTCTTTAGCGATGACCTAGAGGCTATTGGCCGAGCCGCATCGGTCGATGCCGCCGATATATTTCAAGGCGTTCCGCTCTCGACGGGCGTGGCCGAGGGACCGGCTTTAGTGTTGACCGATCCCACGGGCTCTCAAGTTCCAAGCGAACCCTATATCTTGGTCTGTCCCAGCACGGATCCTGCCTGGATGCCGTTATTTGTGAATGCCCTCGGCCTAGTGATGGAGACCGGTGGTGTGTTGTCGCACGGGGCCATCGTGGCGCGGGAATTCGGATTACCGGCCGTGGCCGGCTTGCCAGATATCCATCGAAAGCTGAAAACCGGGCAGCGGATTCGGGTCGACGGGGCTTCGGGGAAAGTAACCTTCAACAGCGACTAGGGCCTCGATCCAAGGGAGTATGCATTAACCTTACACTTCGGCTACAATCATGGGAGTAACTTGCGAGGGAAGCTCATGTCCACCATTGTCTCTAATCCGCCCGAAACCTTAGCCGACCTAATCGAGCGGCTTGGAGAGATTCCTGCCCAACGGGTGCGAATGCGTCCGTTCCCCGGTACGGCTACCGAAAAAGACGTAGTCGACATTCGTAACCGGGAGAAACGCCTTTTCGAATTGGTGGACGGTACTCTGGTGGAGAAAGGCATGGGATACATAGAATCCACCTTGGCTTGCTACATAATTGTGAAATTAAAAGAGTTTGTGGACCCTCGAAATCTGGGGCTCGTAAGCGGCGAATCCGGCATGATGGCCCTGGTCCCCGGTATGGTCAGAATCCCCGACATGGCTTTTGCTTCTTGGCAGCGATTTCCAGATCGCAAAATGCCCAAAGAGCCGATTCCCCAATTAGTGCCGGACCTTGTAGTGGAAGTGCTGAGCGAAAGCAACACGGAGCGGGAGATGGCCCGAAAAGTACCGCGAATATTTTCAGGCCGGCGTGCAGTTAGTTTGGGAAGTCGATCCAAAGAATCGGATCGTCGAGGTCTTTACGGCTGCTGATCAATCGACGCGACTCAATGAAGGTCAAACGCTGGACGGGGCAACGTCTTGCCGGGATTCACTCTGTCGCTGAGTCAACTTTTCGGTGAGTTGGATCGGCAGGAGAATGGTTAAGAAGTTATTGATTATTTCAACAGCGCTCTCCATTGCTTCTCGGCTTTTTCGACGTTTTGCTTCTGTTGTTGCAATCGCTCCTCATCCTTTTGGGTCCATTTTTCGCCCTTTTCCAGACATTCCTTGAAGAGACGCAATAATTCGAAGCGAGCTTCGAGATGATTCAGCCCGGCGGTTCGGGCTTCTTCAACCAATGGGGTAACGAACGGGCCTCGCTGGCGGAGCAGGGTTGTCACCTGTTCCAACGATCCGATCCCCGCGTCGATATCGGCGATCGCTTGGTCCACATTCTTGCGGCGACTTGGGCCCATTTCCAAGAGCTCGCCAACATTGGTTTCTATGTTCTTGGCTTCACGTATTACGGATCGCACTTGAGGAAGATAATTCTCGTTGAACTCACGGATTTCCGATTCGCTTTGAGCATCTTGCCCTGCCAATTCCACTGCCTTACGACGCCTTTCCCATTCGGGATTCGTATTCATGGTTCGCACCAACAGGCCGATACTCACGATGGGCACGAGAATGACGCCCATGAGCGAAACCCATCGACCAACGCCAATCTGTGTCTGGGCGTAGCTAAAGCAGAGCGCGACCAGAAGGCCGGCGATGGCGCCGCCCAAATGCCCAGCCCAGCTCACATTGGGAAAAAAGCTGATGATGACAAGAAGGACCAGGTTAATGACGAAATTCCGCTGCCAGGCGGCGAAGATCCGCGGATTGAGAAATTCGCGATGGTAATAGGCCCAGACCGCCTCGGCCGCGAAGATTCCGCAGACGGCCCCCGAGGCGCCAATACACGGGATCGGTTGGGTAATGAGAGCCAGGCAAGTGCATCCTAGCGCGCCGATCACATAAATAAGCAAGTAGCGTCCGTGTCCCCAAATCCGTTCCGCGTTTTGACCTAGCGCGTAAAGCGCATACATGTTGAAGCCCACATGCAGCTCATTCTGATGCAGGAAAGCCGTCGTGAGGAGCCGCCACCATTGATGCTGAATAAGGGCTACGGGGTTGGCGACGGCCCAATCTTGGATTTGTCCGTATAGATCTTTGGACCCGTACCTGATGACAAAAATAGCGACGTTGACTGCAATCAAAGTAAAGGTAACTACTGGCTGAACTGGGTGCATCAGCGCTTCACGGACGGCTTCGCCGCGTTCCCAGGGCGAGGGAGCTGCTCTTGCTTGCGGACGATCATCGCGCACGACCCGCAGCGACCATTTACCCGCCAGCAGCCGCGCAAGCTGACGCGGATCCTTGAGGACATCTTCCCCGGCCGGGGTGAGGGCGTAACCCTGGCCGTGACCCGGCACCCAATCCGTCAGGTGCACCAGCCCCGCCATGCGAAGTTGGTCGAGATACGGGTCCAAGGTGTCGCGGGGCGTGTTCGTTTCCTTGGCATAAGCGCTCGGATACCAAGGTTCCGGCGCCGCCGCCGCACATAATCGCAGGATCGACTCGAGAGGATGAACAGATGATTCGGGCATGAAGGATCGCAAATCAAGACTTCGGACGACCGCTTTCATTTCATTATCGGATTTTGGACGGTCTTTGTCATCTCAGGCTGAATGGGGGTATCGTTTCACTTCAAATTTCAACAGGAGAAAACAGAGGAAACCGAGAAAGAAGTTATCTCTGTTTTCTCTGTTGCCTCCTGTTTGATTGACCTATCTGCATCGACAAGAAAAATCGTTCTGCCTATAATCGGACGCCGTGAAGAATCGCTCGGTTCTGCGAACCGCCGCTAAACTGAGCCGCAAGGGATGCGGCAACTCGAAGGAACAACGGAATGTTCCATCACCTGAACCATCGAGCCGGGCATTATCTATTACTGCTGATCATGGGATCGGCTGTCACCCTGCCCAATCTCGGTGTACCTAGCCTTTGGGACATCGACGAAGGTCATAACGCCGAAGCGGCCCGGGAGATGCTCGACTCGGGCAATTGGCTGGTGCCCACCTTCAATTTTCAGCTCCGAGATCACAAGCCGCCGCTGTTGTATTGGCTGCAGATCGCCGCTTATCAACAATTTGGCGTCAACGAGTTTTCCGCGCGACTACCGAGCGCCCTGGCCGCGTTGATGGCGATGCTGCTTACTTATGAGCTAGGCCGGCTCATGTTCGGCTCGGGCGCGGGACTCCCGGCGGGTTTGATTTTGGCTAGTGCGGCTATGTTCTGCGCCGCCGCCCATTTCGCCAACCCCGATTCGCTCCTGGATGCGCTCACTGTAGCGACTTTCTATGCCTTTTGGCGAGGCATGCCGTGCTCCACTGGTGCGTCTCGGCTAAACGGCAAGTGGATGATTCTGGCAAGCGTGTGTATGGCGTTAGCGGTTTTGGCGAAGGGGCCCGTGGGTTTAGTGTTGCCCGCCGCAGTAATCGCTCTTTATCTTGTCTGTTCTCGGCAACTGGGTCTGCTCTTGGATTTTCGACTTGGTTGGGCGGTGGCGGCGTTCGTCCTTCTGGCCGTGCCCTGGTACGTCTTGGTATCAGCTGAAACCAAGGGAGAATTCACACGAGGTTTTTTCCTCACGCACAACTTCGGCCGATTCCTCAGTCCAATGGAGAACCATCGCGGGCCGATCTATTACTATCTGGTCGCGATCCTCTTGGGGTTTGCTCCGTGGTCGCCTTTCCTCGTCCCGGCGATCTTCCATGGATTCAGGACCCGAAATGATGTTGATAGCGGGAAACCGGAGGGCCAGGAGACAGGGAGACAGAAAGAGCCGTGGTCCGCATCGCCGACGTCTTTCCTGGCATCTTGGATTGTCGTCTATCTTGTCTTTTTCTCTGTTTCCGGCACGAAGCTGCCGAATTACATCCTGCCGATTTATCCGGCGGCTGCCATTGTCACGGCGCGATTCCTGGATGAGTGGCGGCGAGGCATGACCAAAGTCCCGAACTGGATTGTCTACGCGGGCTTGGCGGGAATCGGGTTGGTTGGATTGGTGGCCGGAGCAGGAATGCTCCTGGCAGGCGGCGTCTTTGACGGGCCTGTGCCGCGCGGACGACGAATGCCGGGCTTAGAAGTTTGGTCCTTGTCCGGCTTAACTCCCATGGGCGGCGCCATCTTCGCTGCCTGGCTCATGCGATTAGGGAGAAAAAGTGGAGTGATTATTAGTCTGACGGCAACGTCGGTTCTATTTGTCGGCATCCTGGCCGCGTGGGGAACGTCGCAGGTCGATACTTTCAAAGCGCCTCGCTCTCTCGTCGAGGAGGCCGGCGCTCGCCAGACCGATCGCGACATTCGCATCGCGTGTTACCGGTTCTATCAACCGAGCTTGGTCTTTTACTGCCGCCGCGAGGTGCGCGTGTTGGAGAACGAAGAGCAAGTCTTGGAATTCCTGCAAACACGTTTGCCAATCTTTCTGTTTGTGTCGGCTCAGGAATGGTCTTCCCTTGAAGCGAGGGTTCCCGGTCATTTTCGCCGGCTGGCCAGCCACGGAGATCTCTACAAAGGCATTGAAGTCGTGGTGATCACCAATCAATAACTGGGCCGCAACGGCTCATGCCCTCGTTCCGAGCGTTCGATCCAAATTAAAAGCCGCGCTGATGAGCGCGAGATGGGTGAATGCCTGCGGAAAATTACCGAGGGCCTCGCCGCTGCTGCCGGTCTGCTCGGCATAAAGTCCTAGATGGTTGGCGTAACCGAGCATGTGTTCGAAAAGGAGGCGCGCGTCTTCCAGCCGAGCCGGATCGGTGCGTCCGGCTCGGGTCAGCGCTTCCACGAGCCAAAAGGAGCAGATGTTGAAGGTCGCCTCGGTGCCGGGAAGTCCGTCCGGAGCGATTTGCGGATCATAACGGTAGACCAAGGCGTCGGCCGTCAAGCCGCCCTGGTCCAGTGGACGGCGGATCGCATCGATGGTGGCCAGCATGCGTGGATCGTTCGGGGCCATGAAGAAGACGAGTGGCATGAGCAAGGTCGAAGCGTCCAAAGCGGAGGAACCGTAGGCCTGCATGAATGCCTGGCGTTTGGGGTCCCAGGCTTTGCTCAAAATGTCTTCATAGATTTGATCCCGGATTTGAAGCCAGCGCGGCCGGTCGGCCGGAAAGGAACGCTTATCGGCCAGTCGCAATCCGCGATCAAATGCGACCCAGCACATAAATTTCGAATAGGTGAACGCACGGCGTCCGCCTCGGACCTCCCAGATGCCTTCATCTTCGCGCTGCCAATTATCCGCCAGCCAATCCAACAACTGACGCAGTCGTCGCCAGGCATCGTAACCGAGCGGCTCGGCGTATTTATTGTGGAGATAAATCCCGTCCATCAACTCGCCGTAGATGTCGAGTTGAAGTTGCTGACTGGCGGCATTGCCAACCCGAACGGGTTTCGAGCCGCGATATCCCTCCAGGTGATCGAGAATCGTTTCAGTCAAATCGGTCCGGCCGTCGATGGCGTAGAGCGTCTGCAAGGGGGAATCATTCTTGTCACCCGGGTCCTGCCAACGATCGTTGAGCCAGTTTTTGAACCCGGTCGCTTCATCGGTCAGGCCGATGCGGAGGAGCGCATAAATGGTAAAGGCGGCATCCCGAATCCAGGTGTATCGGTAGTCCCAGTTGCGCACGCCGCCGACGGCTTCAGGCAAGCTGCACGTCGGGGCGGCGACAATGGCGCCGGTGGGCTGGAAAGAAAGGAGCTTGAGCGTGATCGCCGAGCGCTGCACCGTCTCCCGCCATCGGCCAAGATACGTGCATTTGGACAGCCATCGTTGCCAATAAGCGACTGTGTCGCGAAACAACTCCTCCGCCTCGCTGGTGCTCGGACAAGGGCCATGATGATCGTTGGGATCCAGCCGGCAGAGAACGAACGTGGCTTTCTCCCCTTCACCGAGGGTGAATTCAGCGGTCACGCCATTGCCGCGAGAGGCCGCGCGCGAAGTCAGCGGCACTGGCGAGACCAAGCCGAGACTGATTCCCGGTCCGTCAAAACGCGCGCTTTTCTTCCGGATGTGAATTTTATGACTGGCTCGGGCGTAATCGAACGCGGGACGGCATTCCAGCCGAAAGGGCAACCGGCCGCGAACCACACGCACTCGCCGAACCAATTCATCCGGCACGGGCCGCGTCCCGGCGATGGGCATGTAATCTTCAATTTCGCCGACGCCATCGGCATGAAGAAAGCGCGTGACCAGGATGGCGGTGTCGGGCCAATAGAACTGCTTTTGCCGGACGTGATCCAAGGCCGGGGCGATCTGAAAGCGTCCGCCTTTCCGCGCGTCCAGAATGGCCGCAAATACACTTGGAGAATCAAAGTGCGGCAGGCAAAGCCAATCGATCGAGCCGTTCAGCCCGACCAAGGCCGCTGTCCGCAGGTTGCCGATGACGCCGTAGTTCTCGATGGGTTGATATTCGCCTGTCATTGGACCGTTAGGTTAATTATCAATCGCCCCCAAGGTTACGGACACATCGCGGCGCTCGCCATCTCGCTCCACGGTTAGTTTCACCGTGTCGCCGACGTGGTATTTCTCCATCAGTGAATAAAGATCGTTGGCTTTCTGAATTGGCTCATCATTGAGGGAGACGATGACGTCGGCATGGATACCGTCGACATCTCGCCAGGCGGTGCGGATGCCGGCCTTGGCTGCCGGGCCGTCTTTCACCACCGAACGGACTACGTCGCCGGATTCGGCACCGAGTTGGCGCGCTGCTTTCGGGTCGGTCGCCAGCTGCACCCCCAAGCCCGGCCGCGTGACCTTACCGTGCTTGATGATCTCCGGCACATAGCGATTGATCTCATCGACGGGGATGGCGAAGCCGATGCCCGCCGAGGCGCCGGAGGGACTGACAATGGCCGTGGTCATGCCGATCAAGAGGCCACCGCTATCCAGAAGCGGCCCGCCGGAGTTGCCGGGGTTGATGGCGGCGTTGGTTTGAATAACCCCTTTGATGGGCCGGCCCGTCACGGCGTTAATCTCTCTATCCAGTGCGCTGACAATGCCGGTCGTCAGACTTTGATCCAGACCGAACGGATTGCCGATGGCAAAAGCCTTTTGGCCGACCTGGAGATTGCTCGAGCGGCCGATCTGGATGGGTTGGAGCTTGGTCTTGGGCGCCTGAATCCAGAGAACCGCCATATCTTTGTCTGGGAACGCGCCCACCACACTGGCGTTATAAGGCGTTTGATCATCCGGCAAAGCGACCTGGCAGGCATCAGCGCCGCGGACGACGTGATAATTAGTCACGACGTGCCCGGCATCGTCCCAGATGAATCCCGATCCCGTTCCTTCGGGAATCTGCTCCAGGTTCATGGTGGAAAAGTCGCGCTGGACGCTCAACCGAGTAACGTGGACCACTGAGGGCCTGGCGTTTTTGTAGAGTTCGATGGTCTTCTGTTCATCTTCGTCCAGAGGCCCGCGGTCGGCCACCGGTCGAGGTTTGGCATTCGGATCATATGCCGTCCAGGACCCCGGCCGATACATCCAGACCAGCACGGTCGCGATTGCGAGTACCGCCAGCAAGGGCCAGAGAAAAACTGTGATCGGATAACGGGGTGCGGGGCGGGGAGATCGTCCGACCCAAATGGGACCCGTGCTCATGTCATTCTCCTCTGTTGTCGCATCCAGTACTCGCGAAAAGCTCGCAAACGCGGCAGCGATTCCAAATCCTTGCGACGATGCGTTGCCTCTTTGCTGGCTATCACATCATCAATGTGGCAGACCGGAAATCCCTCGACACGAACATGTCGTCGCCAGGCATCTTCGAAGCGTTCAATTCCGTCCGGAGCAAATATCAAATCCACGTCGAACGGACCATTCTTGAGTTGAACAAAGTCTTTGCCACGAATGATTTCCTGAATTTGCATCTCGTTTAGGGAAAAACCGAGATCCTGAAGCGCTTCGACCAAGGATTTACAATTCTCCGGTGTGCGGTCCACAAAAAGATCCGCGTCTTGAGTTGTGTCCGGAAAACCCAGCAACAGGGCCGCCGACTTGCCAATGAACAAGTAGCGAACGCCATGCCGTTCGCAAGCATCGCGGATTTCTTGGGCCTGACGATGTTCAAACTCGGCCATAGCCTAACCAATCAGGCAGGTTCTCTTCGCACCAGCGTCGATAGTCTTCCATCGTGTCAAAACTTCGATACGAGGCATCATCAAGAACAGGCTTATAAGTGTGTACAAAGCCGTAACGAAGCCTGGTCTCCAAGGGACGCCGCCGAGCGGCTTCGAATTCTTCAAGCCATTCCTGGGGAATACTTGAAGCCTCTTTATCCGCCGAATTATCGTCAGCCGGATTTGCTTCAGTGCTTTGCATCTCGTGGCCCTACCTAAGTTGTACACCCATGATACCGGAACCCCCGAAGGCCGCCGGGGCTAATGTGTCTTGAACGTCAATTCACTTTTCTTGCCGTCCCAATCGACGTGCACGGTTTGGCCGTCGCGAATCTCTCCTTGCAAGATGCGTTTGGCCAGGGCGGTCTCGATTTCCTTCTGCAACGTTCGCTTGAGCGGCCGAGCGCCGTAGGACGGATCGTAGCCGGTCCGAACCAAGTGTTCCTTGGCAGCATCGGTCAATTCCAACTGAACATGCCTTTCCTCCAATCGCCGGCGCAGGCTGCCTAGTTGGATGTCGACGATCTTCTTCAAATGTTCTTCGCTCAAGGAGTGGAAGACGACGATTTCATCCACCCGGTTGAGAAACTCGGGTCGAAAATGGTTGCGTAGCTCATTCAAAACCGCGCTCTTCATGCGCTCGTAATTCTCGCTATCAATGGCGCCTTGGTACTCGAGGATGCGATGGCTGCCGATGTTGGAGGTCATGATGACGATGGTGTTTTTGAAATCGACGGTTCGTCCCTGGCCGTCGGTCAATCGCCCGTCGTCGAGGAGTTGGAGCAGTACGTTGAAAACATCGTGGTGCGCCTTTTCGATTTCATCAAAAAGGATCACGCAGTAAGGCCGGCGGCGGACCGCTTCCGTGAGTTGTCCACCCTCTTCGAACCCGACATAGCCGGGCGGGGCTCCCAGGAGCCGAGCTACTGTGTGTTTTTCCTGATATTCCGACATGTCGATACGGATCATGGCCCGCTCGTCGTCGAATAAGAACTCGGCCAAAGCGCGGGCCAGCTCGGTCTTACCGACGCCGGTCGGCCCGAGAAAGATGAAGGAACCGACGGGGCGATTGGGATCTTTGAGGCCCGAACGGGCGCGGACCACGGCCTCCGCCACGGCCGACACCGCTTCATCCTGCCCCACGACTCGTTTGTGAAGCTCCTCTTCCAGATGGAGCAATTTCTCTTTCTCGCCTTCGATCAGCTTGGCCACCGGAATGCCGGTCCAACGGCTGACCACCTCGGCGATATCCTCTTCGTCCACTTCCTCCTTGAGAAGTCGAGCAGCGCCCTGTTTCTTGGCAAGCTTTTCCTCTTCTTCCTTGAGTTTGTTTTCCAAGCCGAGCAGCTTGCCGTACTTCAGCTCGGCGACTTTGTTGAAGTCGTATTGGCGCTCGGCTCGTTCGATTTCAATTTTGGTTTGCTCGATGGCCTCACGGAGATTGCCGAGTCGCTGCACCGCGTCTTTTTCGGATTGCCACTGGGCGGTAAGGGCAGCCTCCTGGGTTTTCAGGCCGGCCAACTCCTTCTCAATCCGAGCTAGTCGTTCCTTGGAGGCGGCGTCTTTTTCCTTCTTGAGCGCGGAGCGCTCGATCTCGAGTTGCATCACTCGGCGGTGAATCTCGTCGATCTCACTGGGCATGGAGTCCACTTCGGTTCGCAGCTTGGCGGCGGCCTCGTCCACCAAGTCGATGGCCTTATCCGGTAGAAAGCGGTCGGTGATATAACGATGGGACAGCACCGCGGCCGCCACAAGGGCCGAATCTTTGATGCTCACCTTGTGGTGCGTTTCATATCGGCTCTTGAGCCCTCGTAAGATTGATATGGTGTCTTCGACGGTGGGCTGATCCACCATGACGGGCTGGAAACGACGCTCCAGAGCGGCGTCTTTTTCGATGTGCTTGCGGTATTCGTCGATGGTCGTAGCGCCGATGCAGTGCAGCTCGCCGCGCGCCAGCATGGGTTTGAGGAGATTGCCGGCGTCCATCGCGCCTTCGGCTTTGCCGGCGCCGACGACCGTGTGCAATTCATCGATGAAGAGAATAATCTCGCCTTGAGATTCTTGGACTTCCTTGAGCACAGCTTTGAGACGTTCCTCGAATTCGCCGCGATACTTGGCGCCGGCGATGAGCGCGCCCATGTCCAGCGCGCAGATGCGCTTGTTCTTGAGTCCCTCGGGCACGTCGCCTCGGACGATGCGCTGAGCCAATCCCTCGACAATGGCCGTCTTGCCGACGCCCGGCTCGCCGATCAACACGGGATTATTCTTGGTGCGCCTCGACAACACCTGGACCACTCGACGGATTTCTTCGTCCCGACCAATGACCGGATCGAGCTTGCCTTGAGCGGCGAGCTGGGTCAGATCCCGACCGAAGCGCTCCAGAGCCTGGTAAGTCGCCTCCGGATTCGGCGAGGTGACCCGCTGATGGCCCCGGACTTCCTGCAATGTCTTCATCAGACGGTCGCGACGAATGCCGAACTCCTTGAGCAGCCGACCGGCCGCGCCTCCATCGTCCGTCATGGCCAAGAGTAAATGCTCGACCGAAACATATTCGTCCTTGAACTGCTTCAACTCGTCTTCCGCCTGGGTGAGCAGTCGGTTGAGCCGGCCGGTGAGATAGAACTGGTCGGGGCCGCCGGAAGAACCGGAGACCCGCGGCAGACGTTCCAACTCGGCTGCGGCTTTCTCCCGCAATCCATCGACGTTTATGTCCGCCTTGCGGAGAATGGCGGGAACTAAGCCCTGATCATCTTCCAAAAGGGCAGTGAGCAAGTGCTCGACGTCGACCTGCTGATGGCCGGCGCGCACCGCCCGTTTCTGGGCGTTTTGCAGGGCTTCTTGCGCCTTTTCCGTGAATCGGTTAATGTCCATGGCGAATGATTCTTAATTAGGCGTGATTCACCAACACGCTGCGCTGCGCGTGGCGGCTGAACGCCCGCAAACCACTGTAGAAATTCTATGGAACGAAGAAAAACGCGACTTGGGGCACCTCAATTCGATGATGATTTATGGATCATGGATTCTTAAATCCTGAAAAAACCCGGAAAATCATTGTCATCCTTCGGCAAAAGCTGCTATTTTGGGTCGCAATTTCGAGACGCCAATGTCGAATTAAACTTAGCCGGAGGCGGTTGGTAGTTGGGCTTTCCGCGCGTGGCGAGCCCCGCGACAAAATAAAAGAGGAATCAGCCATGATGATGAGCGGGTTGTCCGGCAATGAGATTTATTGCTTGGCCCAGAAGGGTTGGACGCCGGGGAACATTGTCGTCGGCAATAGCGTGTACTCGTTGGGATTTCTGGGCAGCATCGCCAGCGGATTACGGATGATGGCGGGAGGTGAAATCGAGAATGTCACCCAATTGATCTCCGAAGGCCGGCACGCCGCCATCCGACGCCTCGAGGAAGAAGCCAACCAAGAAGGCGCTCACGGCTTGACGGGCGTCGTCTCGGAGCTCAAGTCCGTGAGCGGGTTGACGGAATTCCTGGCGATCGGCTCGGCCATTCGCGGCCAGGACTATCGCGGACCGTTCTTCACGACGGCCTGCTCCGGCCAGGATCTTTTCTGCCAGATCGACGCCGGCTATGATCCACGCCATTTCGTGATCGGCAACGTGGCCTATGCCATGGGGGTGACGCGGGGCTTGATGGGAACGTTCAAGCAGATCGCCCGGCGCGGAGAAGTCAAAGAATTCTCCGACATGTATAATCACACCCGGCACCTGGCCCTGCAGCGGCTCGAAAAGGAAGCGCACGAGCGCGGCGCCAATGCCGTCGTGGACATTATTACCCGTGTGTTGCCATTCGGTCCCGGGGTTCGCGAGATGCTGATGGTCGGCACGGCCTCTCATAACCCGGTGTTGGCCGAATCGGACGTTCCGGTGACCTCCGAGCTGACCGGTGAAGAGCTGTGGAATCTCACGCAAATGGGATATGCACCTCTTCGGCTTGTGCTGGGAACGTCCGTATACGCGCTGGGCTTCGCGGGGGGCATTACTTCTTTCTTTAAGTCGCTCTCCCGGGGAGAGATTCCGGAGATCACCCAGCTCATTTACGAAGCTCGGGAAAACTGCTTGGAGCACATTCAGAAAGACGCGGAGCGGCTCAACGCCGACGGCGTGATCGGCATCAAAGTGTTCGTCTATGAGATTAGCCGAGGGCTGGTCGAAGTCATGGCCATCGGCACTGCCATCCGTCGCAATCACAATGTCAAAACTCATAGCGACCAGCTCATTCCGCAAGCGATCATTCGCGATCGGGACACGTTTTTTGACGAGGCGGCTCCCGGACAAACGGGGGCCACGGAACGTGTCCTGTCGCGAATGTGAAGAAACAGTGGCAAGTGGTTAGTGGCTAGTGGCTAGTGGCTAGTGGCTAGTGGCTAGTGGCTAGTGGCTAGTGGCTAGTAGGTCGATGGTTAGTGGTCACTGGCCTGTGTATGATTAGACCGTGCGACAAAAACAAAACCTTTGGGAGACCACGCATGGCGGAGCAGCAGTCGGATAACACGGCGGTAAAGATCGTCGCAATCATCGGTGGAATTGTCCTGGTCATTGTTTTGTCGTGCGGCGTTGTGGTCCTTTTTGTCGTCCAGGCCGCGAAAAAAATGGCCAGCGATTTCGAGGGCACCATCAAGGAATTCGCCGAGGATGCAAAGCAAAGCCAAAAAGTGGTCGATAGCTTCCTGGCCGACATTCGCGCCGGCAAACTTGATAACGCTTATGAGTCCACCACTCGAGAGTTCAAAGAGCGCATGAGCCGCGAGGAATTTGAGGAACTCATCAAGCAACACCCAGCCCTCAAGGAAAAGCCCACCGTCAACATCAACATGAATTCGCCTAACGTCGGCGCCCCGAACTTTCCCGGGGGTATGCATGAGTACAGTTATAAGGCAGAAGGAAAAGACCACAAAAACAAAATCGAATTCAGCCTGGCGCTGGAAAAAGAGGACGGCCAAATGAAGGTGGATCAACTGACGATCACCAAGGAAGAAGGCAAGGACGAAGGGAAGATTCCGCCGAATGAAGGAGCGAAAAGCGAGAAATGACGCCAATCCCGTCTATATAATAAAGCAGGGTCTTTGATCCCTTTTTCTGGGATTGGATTCATGGTCAAGACATCGAAACAATCGAAACGCCGGCAGTACCTGGTCGCGATGGTGCTGGGCACGACGCTGTCCGCGATGGGAGGCGCCGCCCCGGCCGCGGAAGCCGGCGACCGAGCCATCACGGATATTAGCCGCTATTGCACCGCTTGCTGGCGCAATGCCCGGCTACATCCGGACGCGTGGAACGACTGCACCCAAGAAGTGCTATGCCGCCTCCTGGAACGCGTGAACCCGGAAACGTGGGACCAAATTCTCAATACCGAGGGCGACGAGCGCCGGGAATTGATTCGAGCGATTGACACCGTCAAGAAACGTACCCAACGGGCGCGAAAGCATGCGGATTCTGTTGAATTATTGCCCGATCGCCGCGATCCGGAAACGCGACAACTTCAGGATGATCGGGAAGTCGTTCGCGATGCGGCCGACCGGGTGCTTTCCCGCCGGCAACAACGCATTGTGCAGATGACCTTGGAAGGCTGGTCGGTCCACGACATGTCACGCGAGCTTGGTTTGCCCGCAGCCCGGATCAGCGACGAGAAATACAAGGCGGTGCAAAAACTCAGAGATTACCTACCTATCCAGCAAGGGCGAGGAAGCTAGCGGTTGTAGGTCGTGATCGTCCGCTTACTTCGCTCGAAGACTCGCTCATGCGCGGCTCCTTAGTGCACACTTCTTATCTCAATCGTTAATCTTGCTTGCCAGGACACTTTCACGTCCGTAAACTGAAGAAAGGGACTAGAAGACGGTTCCAAGCCTGAAGTTATGTTCGACGGCATGAGAAGACTGGCAGAAAAGACTGAGGGGGTAGCGGAGCCGGGGGAGCTGCGGCGGGCGTTGGACGAAGCCGGCCTGCGACTGACGCGGCAGCGAGCGGCTGTCTTCGATTACCTGCGTTCCGTCGAATCCCATCCCTCCGCCGAAGAAGTCTATGCCGCCGTTCGGCGTGACATCCCGCATATCAGTCTCGCTACCGTTTACAAAGCGCTGGAAGCTCTAGTTGAATCTCATCTGGCCGCGAAGTTGGCCTATGCCGATGGCCCGGCTCGATACGATTGCCGTTGCGACGCTCATTACCATATCCGCTGTCTCAAGACCGGTCAGGTCCGAGACCTTCCCACGGCCTTCGACGCCGAGCTGTTGGACAAGCTGGACCCCACACTGATCGATTCGCTTCGACAGCAGGGGTTTCAAGTGACCGACTACCGGCTGGAGCTGTTGGGACACTTCGCGGATTAGATAGTCCAAGAATTGCAGTTGAATAACCGGCTTAATATCCGCCCGCGCATTAGCGTGGCTGCACCATCGACTAAAGGTGGGAGACTCATTTTCATCTTCGCAGTCGCTCCGCTTGATCGTGAGCCTTCTTCAATTCATCGAATAGTTCGGCCAAAAGTTTTTCACGGGGCAGCTCGGCCAGTTGTCGGCCGTCCAGAGACGGCCTGATGCTGAGCGCGATGGTGCTCTTTTGCGCGGGCAAGAAGAGCGGGGCAGGAATAGGAAAAGGCCGCCAGCGCGGCCAGGCGTCATAGGCGCCCGCGATGCCGACGGGAACCACCGGTGCTTGGGCCTTCTTGATCAACAGAGACACCCCCGGCCTGAGCGGCTGTATCTGGCCGTCATGGGTGCGCTCTCCTTCCGGAAAGACAAGCACCGCTCGGCCGGCCTGGAGCTGCTCCAAAATATCGCGAATGCCGTCGATGCCGATGCCCTCTTGATCGATGGGAATGGCCTCGAGAGTGCGAATCAGCCAGGCAAAGACTTTGTTTTGGAACAAAGTTTTCCGGGCCAGGAAGCATAGATGTCTTCGCGCGGCAATTCCCACCAGGTCCGGATCGAGATAGCTCTGATGATTGGCGATGAACAGAGCCGGCCCGCTCTTGGGAACATGACGCATGCCTTCCGTGCGCAGGCTGAAGCCCAGGGTCATGGCCGGGCCTGAGACCCAAAAGAAGGATTCGTACCAGAGATAGGAAAGAACGTCGTGCATTAAGACATGAAGCGCCCGTAGGGAGAGCGAAAAAGAAGAATTGCAAATTGCAAATTGCAAATTGCAAATTGAGGATCACTTCGAAAATCCCAAACGGGCGCGAACCGATAAACGTGATTAACAAACGCCGATTGCCAATCGGCAATTGTCGATTTGCAATTTTCAATTTGCAATTTTCAATTTCCTCTCTTTATTCGGCGGCGGACTTCTTGTTCCATGCGCTCGACGACTTGCTCCAAGGTGAGCTGGGTGCTGTCGAGGAGTATGGCATCGGGAGCGGGGATCATGGGGGCGAGATCGCGCTCGCGGTCGCGCGAGTCGCGAAGCTCCTGGGCCTCGAGCACTTCGTTCCAGGGGACAACTTCTCCCCGCCCGGCCATATCCCGCTGACGGCGGCGGGCGCGCTCCAGCGGGTCGGCGATCAGGAAGAATTTGCACTCGGCGTCGGGAAAGATGATGGTTCCTTGATCGCGACCTTCCGAGACCATGTTTCGTCCGGCGGCGATTTGCCGCTGCATTTCTCCGAGCAGGCGACGAACGATCGGGCTGTCGGCCACGGCACCCGAGGCGGCAGTGACGGGGCCCGCGCGAATTTCCCGCGTCACGTCTTCATTGTTGAGGATCACTCGACCCGGCGGCATCTCCAGGCGGAAGTCGGCCATGACCTTTTCCAGGGCTGCCTGGTCAGACAAAGACGCGCCGGCACGGAGGGCGGCCAGGGTGACCGCCCGGTACATGGCGCCGGTGTCGAGAAATTCGAAGCCGAGCCGCCGGGCTAGCTCCTTGGCCGCGCTGCTTTTGCCGGCGCCCGCCGGTCCGTCAATCGTGATGATCATGCGTTCAACGATAGACCAAAGGCAAAAGGACCAGAAATAGCAAACGGCTATCTCTGGTCCTTTGTATGGCCCATGGCGTCAATCGGCGCGGACGTATTATTGCGGGTGTACGTGGATGACGTACGTCTCGCTGCCAGCCAAGGTGCGGGTTTGCTTCGGTTTGATCGGGAGAATGAGCCCGTCGGGCCTCACGGCCATAATTTCGTAGGTAAAGTCACCCGCCGGCATGCCTTCGGCCATCAACTGCTGGTCCGGTTCCACTGAGTAACTGCGGTTGTTTAAGAACACCGTAATTCTTTCCGGCCAGTTGTTGATTAAGCGGACGCGGCCGGCGCTGGAAGCGATACCGGTATTAGCTGTATTAGGCGCGATGGTCGGCTGGTAATTGGATGTCGAACTTCGGGTTCGAAGTGATTCAACGTCCTTTTGAAGCTGGGCAACCTGATCGCGGAGCTTCTTCAGGTCCTCGGCGACCACATTGCAGTTCAGAACGTTGGAGTTCAGCGTTCTGCGAATGCCTTCGATGGAGTCTTTTAATTCCCGTAGGGTAGGCTCGGCTTTGCTGTCCGAGTTCGGCTTATCATCGGCCGGCGCTAGTTGGGGCGCGGTCGAAAAAGCAGCGGCCAAAATCGCCGGGTAGCCCAGCATCTTCCAGGTGCGAATCATCGGGGTGTCTCCTCCAAGCGAGCGGATGAAAAGATTGCCAGCGTCATCAAAAATCGGAGCGGGCGTCGTCTCGGCGGGCTCGAGCTGAGGCGAACCGGGAGCGTCAGCGACCGGAGCGCCCGGGAGGTCGGGAATCTTGTAGGCGCCTCGCGAGTCCGCGGGGTCCGGCGCGGGAACTTCCAACACCGTAGGCGCATCCGGCAGGGGCGCTGCTGTTTGTTCCTTGACGTCGTCCACTTCCGAAGGAAACGCCGCGGCCAACGGCCCGTCCGGCGAATCTGCGCTGGTGATATCGAGCTTAGGGGAAGAATGGCCCGCACGCAAGTCAAAATCGGTATATTCCGGCTCGGCCCGGACACCCCAGCAGGCCAGGACCACTCCCAGACCGACCAGCAAAAGCATCACTAAAGACAAAAGGGCCGGCCGCGAGGCCAGCCTCACTTCGGGAAGAAGCCAAGAGGGCAAGCGATCGGGTGGCATGGTTTCCTTCCCTCTAGTTTCTCACCACGGATTTCACCGATGACACGGATTCAAAAGACTATCGGTGTAATCCGTGGTTACTTGCTGCGATCAACTTTCCTCGAACTGACTGATGCGGTTGACGGCTTCGCTGTCGTTGTCGTCGGCGGTATCGCCGGCGAAGCTGTACTGCATCAGGAAAGCGTCTTCGCCGCTGTCCTCGTAGTAGCTGCGCATCACGCGCGTGGCGCGAAATCCTTGAGCGCGGAAGAAGAGCTGGGCGGCGAGATTCGTTTCGCGCACGGCCAAGGTGACCCGCGTGCGACGGTGGCTCGAGAGCTTGCTAATCAACTTCGCGGCCATCTGGGCGCCGACGCCGAAACGCCGATAACTCGGCAGCACGGCAAAGTTCATGATGTGCAGCTTGGACTTGTGCAACTCATAGATCATGAAGCCGATCACTTTCTCTCCCTGTTCGGCCACCATGCCGATGCAGTTCCGCTGCCGCAAACACCGCAGGAAATCTTCCTCGGTCCATGAATATTCAAAGCTTTCCTGTTCGGTTTGCAAAACTTCGGGCATGTCTCGTCGAATCATCCAACGAATATGAACCCGAAGCTGCTCTTTTTTCATACGACCCGTGCTCATGACGGACTCCTTCCCCAAGCACGGCGCGCGAAGCCCCCCCGTGGGCACGCCACGCCTCCGCTCTGATTCCGTTATTCCGACCTGGATCGTGAGTGGTGTTCGGCCAGAAAGGAGCCTCGGCCTTCTCTGTTCCACACCGCGTCGGATATTAGCAATGGGTCAAATCCGACTCAAGATCAAGCCCCGTAAGGGTTCCCCAATTCCGCCAATTGACTCGATTTCGCGCTCCGCTTTCGCTTCCCGGCTAAACATTTGTGGAAGTCGGGGAATCCTTTCCCCATCGCCCAGCCATCGTGGCTGAAAGCTCGGCATGGCGGAACCGGTTGCGATCGATGAGGGTTGGAGCATACCGCCTCGAAAATCATTTGGCAAAAGAAATATTTCCAAAAGTAAAGAATTCCGTGTACCTGCGTCTAGTTATCCTTGTAAACACGAGTACTTTCTTCCTCATAAACCGGCGACCGAAGCTGGTCGCTTGTCATTTGGACTTTAAATCGCATGTCGCCTGGTTGATCTCCCACGACTTTGACTCGAAAAAGCGCATCCGCTTTGGGCGCCAGCGAAGGAAGCTTGTCATAAATCACTTGCTGCCCATGAATCTGATGCGGGGTCGGACCCGACGCATCGCGAGCCGTCATACCGGTAGGAACAGTGGCGATAATCTGCAAATTCGTGGTAGGTGACGTTCCCTGATTCACAACACGAATCTCATATACGGTCTCGGCCCCGACTTCGATCGGGTCTTCCAAGTCCACCACTTCCAGCAGCAGAGCGGGCACGCCCTCGAGATGAACGGCCGCGATCGCCTTGGCTTCCAGTCCGCCGTCCGCATGAGCGTGTGCTTGGTTGACCGGATCGCCGGCGGTTTTCGCCAGTCCCTTTACCGAAATGATTTGTTTCTGTCCAGCCGACAATAAACCGAGACTCCAAGTTACTCCATGAGTCGCAGGATCGAACTTGCCGCCGTCGCTCGCTTCGACGAAATCGAATTCCGGCGGCAGCGAGTCGACGACTTGAACGTTGGCCGCGGGCGCGGAACCGGGGTTGGCTACCTCGATCCTGAAGTCCGCGGTTCGTCCCAAGTACAGGCGCTTCGGTCCGGTTTTTTGCAGTGCCAAGAGAGGCTCGGTCACCACTACGGGCACTTGCGCGATGGCTTGCAAGCCTTCATCGCCGGTGACCACAGCCTGGTTTACGAAGCGCCCGGCTTTAACGGCGGTCGCTTCCAAGGTGATGGTTTTGCTTTCCCCGGGGGCCAATGTGCCGATATCATTCTCAACTTCCGGCCCATTGGGATGTCGCAGGCCTTCCGGGAGATGATCGCGAAGGATAACTCCGTTGGCCGGGCCGGTGCCAGTATTGCTGATTTGAAGCTGAAAGACCGCGGGCTGACCAACCTGGATGTTTTCAGGTCCGGATTTGACCAGGTTAAGTCGTGGCCGAGTGACGCGCGTGTGTAAGCCGGCCGCCGTCGAAAAAGTCACCAGCGCCCGCGAATCCAGCTCACCTTCGCCGACGGGCTGCAATTCAATCTTGATCCGCCGCTCAACGCCGGGATCCAGGTTCCCCAGGTTCCAGACTAGGAAGCCACCTCGGTTCATGGGTCGCGGGTCGGCGCTTATGAATCGAGCGGCCGCGGGAATCTGTTCCTCGACCTGTACACTCAAGACGGCCGTCGCGCCGGTGTTGCGAATGACGATTTCATAACGGAGCGGTTTGCCTACATTAAGCGAAGTCGGGCCGACTTTTTCCACCTGCAAGGTCGGCGAGCTGAGAGGGTTAGCGACTGGCAACATCGGCGGGCCGGGAGCGTTAGCCACCGGAGGGGCCGGCGACGACTGGGCAATAACTTGCTGACTCAACGTCAGGATCATCACGAACACGACGGGTAGCTGCCATTGCCGCAAACTATTCCCTCATTCAGAACGCGCTCCTCTGCGTGGAGCCGCTAAAAATCTTTGTCCTTCACCGAATGTCGTCCCTTATACTTTTCCGCCGGATACTTGAGGGCGTTCTTGGCAATTTTGTTCATGATCGCGTCGCTGAGGTCGATGTCCAAGGTGTTGGCCAGGTTGAGCAAATAGACGGCCACGTCGGCCATTTCGTCGGCCACCTGACCAAGCCGATTCACATCGAGTTTGATTTGTCGCGATGCTTCTCCTTCCATCCACAGGAAGTGCTCCATCAACTCGCCGGCTTCCACAGCCAATCCCATGCTCAGATTCTTAGGGCTATGGAACTGTTCCCAGTCACGTTCGGCCGCGAAACGGCGCACCGCGTCTCGCAAGACCGCTAAGGTCGTCGTGGTGTCAGGCATGATGGTTTCACTCGATACGGGAGATTAGCCTGCCTGTTGCCTCTTCATCCACCCCGGCAACACGTCTCTCAAAATCTGGCAGGCGGAAGGCCGGCCACTATAGCGACGCCAAGGACGGTGTCAAGAACAAGGTCAAGGAGCCGGGAATTCAGGGAGAATAAGTCAACCGGTGAACTAGAGAAACGGATGCAATCTAGCAGCAGGCGAGCGGGGCGTGTCAACGCGCTGCTGGCAACGCGAAATCGCTTTAGTCTGCGGAATTGAACCGGGGCGTTCACACGCCCCGCTCGCCTCGAGATGCCTGCTGGCGTAGTTTCCGGGCCAGCAGTTGATGAAAATAATACCCCGCCGCCTCGCGCTTGACGCTGAATCGACCCGTGCTGAACGACCGGCTGCCCAGGCCTCTTTGCACTTCTTCGCAGATGCCGACGTCTTCGAGTTGAATTTGATGGCCCACCTCGACGCTCTGCTCGATGAATTGTTTTGCTTCGGGCCCTTCCGTTTGGTCAAAATAAAAATCCATAATCACTCGGCATGAATCCGTGCCGAGCGGCAGCACGAGGTTGGTGTCCATCACCCCTTGGTAAAGATTCATCATGAAATTGGGGAAGACCCACCAGTAATAGGCGGCATCGCCCATGCGGACTTGGGCAAAGCCGCCGCGTGTATCTTGGCTTGGACTCGATTTGAGCGGGCTCACTTGCACGCTGGTCTGGCCGGCGATCTCGGTTCGATATTGGGAATAGTCAATGACCCCGGCCAAACCCGGATGCACTGTGTTGATGTGATAACCGCCGTCGAGATAGTTATCCACGAACACTTTCCAGTTGCATGCCAGCCGATAATCGCGCCGGCCGGCGAAGCGCAAGCGATCCAACCCCAATCCTGTCGTCCGCTGGGGCAGGGGAGAAAAGTGCTCTTCCAAGGAAGTGCTCGGCCGACCTAGGTGAATGCCAACGAGAGGCCCCCACTCGGCCACGGCAATGGGCATGAGGCCGTTGTCCTCGCGGCGAAAATCAGCGACGCCGTCGAACTCGGGCGTTCCTCGCAGCCGACCTGATAGATCGTAAGTCCATCCGTGATATCGGCAGCGGAGTTTTGTGATTTTGCCACCAGGTTCGTTAATGACCTGAGCAGCGCGATGGCGGCAGACGTTGTAGAACGCCCGCAGCATGCCTTGATCGTCGCGAATGACCAAGATCGGCTCGCCGGATAACTCTGTCGTGAAAAACGAGCCCGGCTCCCCGACCTGATCCGCTCGGCCGACCACCTGCCAGGTGTCCCCGAATACCGCTCGGCGTTCCAGCTCAAAGATGTCCAAATCTGAATACCAAGTGTTCGGAATCGTCGCGGCTCGTTCCAGCGGCCGATCGGGATCGAACTGCAGCAGCATATCGCGCACATCTTGACGCATGCCGTTTCCTTTCACCTCCGGCTTGACGCCGATGGACATTGTAATCAAAGATGATAGGAATGGTTTAGCGCTTCGTCTTCGTTTAGCGGCTCCTCGCAGAGGGGCCTGCCCGGGAATCACGGACCATGGCCCGTAACCAAAAAACCGCCGACGAAGATGAAGGCATCAAACCGATCGCCCGCAATAAGCGGGCCTTCCACCAATACAACATTTTCGACAAGCTGGAGTGCGGCATCGTCTTAACTGGAACAGAAGTGAAAAGTCTGCGCGAAGGCAGCGCCAGCCTGGAAGACGCCTACGCCAAGATCGACCGGGGCGAGGTCTGGCTCTTGGGCAGCGACATTCCGGAATATGCCATGGGCAACCGGATGAACCACAAGCCAAAACGGCCACGAAAACTGTTACTGCACCGTCGGGAAATCGCCAAGTTTGCCGGCAAGGCATCCGAACGCGGCTTCACGCTCGTGCCGTTGCGAATGTACTTTCGCCGGGGACGGGCCAAGGTCGAGCTGGCCATTGCCCGCGGCAAGCAGGGGCACGACAAGCGCGAAGCCCTGAAAAAAGCCGACGCCCAGCGCGATATCCGAAGAGCAATGTCCGGACGACGAAGGTCTTAGCTCTTAGGATCTTAGTGTTTAGGCACAGGCTTAGCCGCAAGCGAGGCCTCGCCCGATAGGCTGGTCTTGTTGGTTTAGTAAAGCCGGGGAGAGGCTGTTGGAAAAGCGAACGGGGCCCTGCCTGTGGTTCCCATTAGTTCATCGAGGGCAAGAAACTCAAAAAGACGAACCTGGGAGGGAAAGGAGGTCGCGGACGAACACGATAGCCTTTTCCTTATGGACGCCGAAGACCACGAGCAGAGGCGGAACGGCTCCTACGCGCACTTCAAGATTCAAATGCGGAGGAGTAAACCGTTGTTCGCCGGATTGAAGAGGTTGTTCCCGCAGATTGGCGACGATGCTTTTCAGGGCAGAAAGAAATGTTGAATCCTGTCCACTATCTTTGGCTTGTTTATGAAGCACCTTCATTTTATCCAGGACCGCCTTCGAGCAGACCAGTCGGAAGCTCATTCCATTGGGCGTACTCATGGTCCTTGCTGGCGCTCCAGGTCCGCGACAACACCCTCGAAGGAGATCGTGTAATCGGATTCGTCGAAGTCTTTCCAGTCCTCCTCGCGAACCTGCTGGTGTGCCCAATCATATAGAACGCGTTCATACTGATTCAACCGGGCGCGCAGGGTTGCCAATGCTTCCGCATCCCGCCTTCTCTCATCCTCCAAACCCTGGACGACTCGCAGAAGTCGTTCACATTGCGCTTTGAGTTCCATGAGGAGGGATGAGGAATCCCCTGGGCCGATTTCGCCTGCTGATTCTTCGTGCGTCATGAGGTCGTGAACCTCGCCCAGAATAGTAGTTAAATTCTAATTGCTATGATAGCATTGTCCGCTCGCCAAGCGAAGGAAATCATGCCTCGCAATAAGTTTTCCGCCGCAGGAAGATCTGCATGGGTAGAAGGGGCGTGGCTCCAACCTATGCCGCTTTCGCTTATGCCACGCGATCACGCGGAATGATCGGGAGGAGGCGAGACACCGTCCCGGTTCGCAGTGCCGGCTTTGCCGCTTCAGAGCTTGGCTGAGTTCTAGAATCGTCCTTGGCGCCCTTCTCCCGCCACACTAACAACGTGAAAGCCGGCACCATGAATGGGCGAATGACGAAAGTGTCGAGAAGGACGCCGAAGGCCAAGGCGAAGCCGATTTGGATCAACGTGCCCAGGCCGCCGAGCATGAGCGTGGCAAAGGTACCGGCCATGATCAGACCGCAACTGGTGATCGTTCCGCCGGTCTGAGCCAGAGCTCGACGCGTTCCTTCGACCATGCCGTGCTGTTTTCGCTCCTGGAGTACGCGGGTGATCAGCAAGATGTTGTAATCCTCACCCACCGCCACCAAAATCGTGAAGAGGAAAAACGGGACGCGCCAATCAACCTGATCGAGCGCTCGGCCGGTATAGAAATGCCCGGCCAACACGGTCGCCCCTAGGGTGGCGTAATAACTGAAAAGTACGGTGATCAGCAGATAGGCGGCCAGCCACGGCTTGCGGACCAAGATCAAGAGGATCAAGAAAATCCCCGCCAGGACCAGCAGATTGACGCGGGCGCGGTCGGCTTCCGTCACCTGAGCCAAGTCATTTGATCCGACCGTGACGCCGAAACACTCCGCCTGCACGCCGCCCAAATGCCCGACGGATTTCGGCAGCTCATGCTCCAGCCAAATTTGGATGAGATTGAGCGTTTCCTTGCTGGCTTGATCAAACGGGTCCGTTCCAAGCACGACATCGAGACGCGTCACGAAACGAGGACCGACTTGAGGCGAGGATCGAGAATCGAGGATGGAGGATCGAGCGTGGGGGATGGAGGAAGAAAGATCTTTGCGATTCTCGATCTCCGATCCTCGATCCTCCCTCTGCGGCGGCAACGTGGCGCAATAAAACTCCCGAGCCGCTCGGTTCGCCTGTTCCAAGGCGTCATCGATGTTTCGTCGCACCGTTTTCAAGAGGCCGCTGAGCAAACTGTTACCGCTAATCTCGGGCGGCGGCGCTTTGATCGGCGCTCCGAGCGGTTGTGTCAGGCTGCGAACCTCCGCGACGTTTGGCAAGTTGGCGAAACCGCGGCAGAGATGGGCGATCAGTTCCTTGCCATCGGGCGTGTTCCAATCGGTCGGTGAGACGAGTAGGACGGTAAGCGGACCGGTCTCCCCGGCAGTGAAATGGCGTTGAATGGCAGCGATTCCTTGGATGCTCTGCGAAGTCGGCGCCAGCTCGCCCGTAGGCCGGTAGTTCGGTTCCACCCGAAGACCCAGTATCGCCAAAGGCGCCAGCACGGCCACCGTGACGGTAAAGATCAGAGCGGGACGCTTGACCACTGCCTGGCTGATGCGATCCCAGAGCGAAGAAGACGACGCGGCGACACGGAGACGGGGGGACGCGGCGAAAGCCCCGGTTTTCCATTTTTCTGCATGTCGCCGTGGACCATTGATTTGTGTCTGCGTGTCCTCATGTCCCCGCCTCCCCGCGTCGTACCGAATCGGGCTTTTCCACGACAGCCAGAACACTTTGCGACCCAGGATGGCCAAGAGCGCGGGCGTAAGCGTGAGCGATGCCAGTAGGGCCATGGCCAGGCTCAAGGCGATGGCTGGGCCGGCGCAACGAACCTTGGCGAATTCGGCCAAACCCATCATTCCCAGCCCGCAGATCACGGTTCCCGCGCTGGCGGCCAAGGCGCCGCCGACCTTGCCGACGCTTTGCTCAATCGCCTCAGCGATCGACAGCCCGTCGTTCAGTTCTTCCCGATAACGGCTGATGAGGAACAGGCAGTAATCCGTGCCGGCGCCGTAAAGAATGACGATGGCGAATATCTTGCTCACACTGACCAGGTGAACCCCAGGGATCAAAGTCATGAGCGCGAGCGTCTTAATGGCCACCCATACTGCTATTCCAATCGTCATCAGCGGAACCAGGGCCAACAAAGGCGCCCGGTAAACCAACAGCAAAACAACGACGACGAGAGCGACCGTCGCCAGAGTTGTACCCTCGAGGCTGTCGGCGCTGGCTCGGATGAGGTCACGGCCTATCCCCCCCGGTCCGGTGGTTAGAACCGTCGGCTCATCACCATCGGCATGGGCGAGCCGTTTGCGCAGCTCCGCCTCGGCTCGATCGACCGTGGCTCGCGTTTGCAGGGCCAAGTAGGGCGTTCCAAGCGAAACCTGGATCAGCGTGCAATCCCTGTCTTTGCTCGTCAGCCGATTGCCGACAAATCCGTCACGATACGAGTTGATCTGGCCGATTTGCAAATCCGGCTCGCGAGTGCGCAAATCATTTAGATCAGCGACGAAGCCGTCGACCAGCTTGAAGTCGGCGTCCGTGAGAGCGCCATCCTCGCGTTCGACGGCAAAAATGGCTCGACTTTGAGAGATGTCTTTGGGGAAAGATTTTTCCAGAAGATGGTAGCCGCGAACGCTCGGACAGCGTTCGGGCAAGAAGCGAATATCATCGTCTTGGGCCTTGGAGTCCCAGGCCGGCGCGAGCGCAGTGATAGCGCCTCCCGCCAGGAACCAGGCGGCGCAGACAATCCAAGGATGGGCCGTCGCCAAGCGTCCGACCGAATAAAACATTCCCGACCTCTTCCGCAAGTCCCTAGTCAGCAGTCAGCGGCAAAGACCTGCCGGCTCTGGTGTCACATACATATTTGGGTGGCACGCCCTGAGGCTTTGCGGAGGGCGTGCAGAATTTGCAAAGACTCCACGCCCTTCGAAGACTCAGAGCGTGCCACCCCCAAAAAGACAATTGGTGACAGACCACTGGGGCCTTTGGACTACTGACTACGGACTCTTGACTAACGACTAATGAGGGTGCTCCTGATACCATCGGCGGGCTTGTGGATCAAGCTGTAGGGAAAATGCGAGATTGGGTAAGAAATGAGGGTTGAAGGGAAGCGCGGCAATTTATCATGAATGGAGCGAAGGGCGCAAATCGAAGCCGACCAGGGAACTTTCGGCATGCGCCACCACCACGCGATCCTCCAACGGACTTAGACCCATCGCGACAGCCGGTTTTTCCAACTCATAACTGGACAGAATTCTATGTTGGGCGTCGAGCCAGAGTAGATGTTTCCCCATTCCGGCAACGAGCAAATGTCGGGCATCATAGGTCGTGGCCGCCAAATGCGCCGCCTCGGGCAACGACTGCCGACCCAGATTATTCCCCTTAACATCGTATTGCTGGAGTCCCTCGGAAAAGCAGGCCAGGACAATCTTTTCCCCGGCGCCGCTGACGGACAGAGCGCCGATGTGGGCCACGATGCCGTCGCGCCATATCAGTTTGCCACTCAAATCAAAGCAGGCGATCAGACCGTAGTCGGAAGCGCCTACGAGAAAAGGAGCGGCGGGGACGAATGTCAAATGGTGCAGTGGTCGCTGGCTTTGCGCTCGCACCAATTGCCGGCCCTGGGAATCGAAAATCGTCAACGTCCCCAAGGAATCTCCCACGGCCAAGTATTGACCGAAGGAATCTAAGGCCAGCGCCGTCACCGAGTGCCCAACCGATCGCTCCCAGCCGGTTCGGAGATCGGGCCAGAGCCACCAGATTTCGCCGTGCGCGCCCCCGGCCGCATACGCCGAGCCGTTATCCGCGCACGAGGCCGTGGTTAACTTGGCCGCCGAGTGCATTTGTGATTGTCGCTCGCCCAATGCATTCAAGAGATACAACCAATCCTGCGTATCCCAAGCTAAGACCCAGCCTTTCTCTCGCGCCAACGCCAAACCGCGCGGCGGATGAGCCAGCGCGTGCGACCAAGTCGGATGAAAACGGTAAGAATGGGGAGCAGATTCAGAAGGGGGCGGAAACATCGTGACGTTATCTACGACTTCTTTTTCGGCATTTCGCAGTTTCGTGCTTTCGTGTTTCTCTTCTGCGTTTCTCTTCCTTGATTTTCGAGTTTCGAATTTCGGATTTGCTTTAGCGTCACTTCATGGGCGTCATCATCACCAACCGTTGGGCGGCGCTGACGGCGGCCTGCAACTGGGCCTCTTCGAACGCCATCATCGAAGTGCGCTCGACGGGAATATGAGGCGCCACGCCTCCTTTGCCGTAGAAATGCCCTCGCGGGGAGAAAAAACGGGCTTGCGTGATTCGAATCCCCGCCAACATCGATGACAGCTCCACTACATATTGCACCGACCCTTTGCCGAAGGTCGTTTGGCCGACCAAGCTGGCCCGGTGGTGGTCCTTGAAGGCGCCCACGATGACCTCGGCCGCGCTGGCCGTCTCGTTGTCGATCAGCAGGACCAGCGGAATTCGCCAAGCCTCGGCGTTATTGGCCGTGTAAGTTTTGTTGAAAGCCGAGACTTGGCTTTCCGTGGCTACGATGACCCCCGCGGTCAGGAAACGCTCGGCCACCTGAACGGCGATTTGAAACAAGCCGCCTGGATTGCCCCGCAGATCGAGAATCAGCACTTTCATACCGCGCATTTGCAGCTGGCCCACCGCCTCATCTATTTCCGCGAGAGTGGTTTCCTGGAAACCGACCAACTGAAAATAGCCCAGGCCCAGGTGTTCATCTAACATCTGCACTTCCACCACGCTCGGCACAAAGACAGCCTGCCGGACCAACGTGAGTGCTCGGGACATCGCGGGTCCAGGCTGAGCCACTTCCATCTCGACCGTGCTGCCGACGTCGCCTTTGAGTTTCTCAATCGCTTGTTCAAGGGACAACTTGTCGGCAGGCTGTCGGTCGATGCGGACAATGCGGTCGCGCGGTTTGAGGCCGGCCATCTCGGCCGGCGAATTCTTTAGAACTTGCACAATCAGAAGCGGCTGTCCGGGACCCGCTCGATCCACTTCGATCCCGATACCGATTGATCTTCCCTCCAACGAAGCATAGGTTTCCGCCAATAAGCCGGGCGTCAAGAACATGGTGTACTCGTCCAGGGCGTTGCACGCGCCGCAAGCAAGCTCCAGCACCACGAGGGCCGGTTTCAGATCGAGCAGCCTTTGCGCTTCGAGGGCTATTTCCAAGGCCGCGTTTTTCGCCTCGATCAGATCATGAATCGCATGGGATTTTTCCTTGAGCCAGCTGCGAAACGCCTGCAAGGAACTCGCCGACACCGAGCTTAAGTATTCCTTAGAGAAGAAGGCGTCCTCCAAATCCATGGCCAATTCATCTAATCCATGCTGAAACAGGCACGTCAGGTTGACTTTGTCCTTCTGAAAATAGTTCGCCTGGAGCTTGATCAGGACTTCTTCGTAGACTTTGAGCGCGCCGGCAACATCCTTATGGAGTACCCGTTCGCGAAAAGCAGCTTCATGATGTCGCCGACTTTGATAGACATGGCGCAGGCAGATTTGATAACGATCCTTGAGGGAATCGAACTGCCCGCGATCGTGGCTAAAGAGATCAGCATAGAGGGCGCTCGCCTGCTCCCACTGCCCGGCTTTTTCGGATTGCTCCGCTTTCTGACGGAGGAGTTCTAACTTGGCGTCTGCTCCTTGAGCCCCGGGAACGAAAAACGAGCCCCAAATGAAGATTAGGATGGCGGCAGGGAATCGAGATTTAAGAGTTGTGCGAACGGGAGAAAACAGACGGAACAGAGAAAAACGGGCTTTTCTCTTGCACTCGAAGTTTCGAGAATCCAAGGCGCACCTCCATGAAGACTCGATATTCCAATCGACACAAAGAACCTGGCTCAAGTTTCCAAAGGCTTCGGAAGCGTGCCAGGAGTCGGAGAGGAGCTGGCGGTGTTTTGGACCACAATGAGTATAAGAAACCGCCTTCCTCCCGTCAAATAGACGTTTCTCGGTGTTACAAAGTTGTTGCGATTTTGGTGAGTGGTGAGTAAGTGAGTGGTGAGTATTCAGGCGTGATTGATTTACGTTTCGCGCCTGCTCCACGAATTGGGACGATTTTCAGGTTATGTGGAGTCTGGTACACTGAGTTGGACATCCTTGTATTTGCGGCGGGCGCGAAACGTAAACCAAAACACTACGCACCTTTCACCACTCACCACTACTCACTCACCACTCACCAAATTATGCTCGATCCCGTTCGCCAAGAAGTGATCGCGCTGGCCCACACGGTGGTGGTGAAAGTTGGGACCAATGTGCTGGCAGGGCCGGACGGCCAGCTGGATGCGGGCCGGCTGCAAGCGCTGGCCGATCAAGTTCAACGCCTTCGCGAGCAGAAACGCAAGGTGGCCTTGGTCAGCTCCGGAGCCATCGGCGCTGGAGTCGGCCGGCTGGGGCTGGACAAGCGCCCGAACGATCTGCGCCATCTCCAAGCCTGCGCCGCCGTGGGCCAAGGTTTCTTAATGCGGGCTTATGAAGAATGCCTGGCACGCCACGGCACGCACACCGCCCAGATTCTGCTTACCGCCGGGGATTTTGACAACCGCACGCGCTACCTCAACGCTCGCAACACCATCCTCACTCTCTTCGAGTGGAACGTGTTGCCGATCATCAACGAAAACGACACGGTCAGCGTGGCCGAAATTCGTTTCGGCGACAACGATCATCTGGCGGCCATGGTGACCAACCTCTTGCAAGCGCCGCTCCTGGTGCTGCTCACGGTCGTGGACGGGTTGTTCAATGCGGACCCTAAGCTGAACCCGGACGCCAGGGTGCTGACGACGGTTCCGAATATCGACGCGTCGATTGCGGAGATGGCTGGACCCAGCCGGAGCAGCCTGGGAACCGGCGGGATGAGGAGTAAACTGCGGGCGGCTCGGCTCGTCGCGGCAGCCGGAGAATCCGTGTTGATCGCCAACGGCACACAACCCGACATTCTGGATCGGATTTTTGCCGGCGAACCGGTCGGCACGCTGTTCTTGCCGCATGGCAACACGGTCCCGGCCTGGAAGCGCTGGCTCGGCTACACGGCCCAAACCAAGGGCCGGCTTCTGGTGGATGCCGGCGCTCGGCAGGCAGTCGAGCACAAAGGCCGCAGTTTGCTGCCTATCGGCGTGACGGCCGTGACCGGCGCCTTTGGCAAAGGAGACGTCGTGGCCCTGGTCGATCCGGCCGGGGTCGAGTTCGCTCGCGGCCTCACGAATTATTCGGCCGCCGACGCCGGCAAAATCTGCGGCCTGCGCACCGAGCAAATCGCCAACGTCCTCGGCAAACTCCCCTACGAAGAAATCGTCCACCGCGACAATATGGTGGTGATTGTGTGATCCGCCGTGCTCTCATGATTGGCCGCGATTCTTCCGCCATTTCCGCCACTCTGCCACAATCTTCCTTCCCAGGAGGCACGTCGTTATAGTTAAGGAGAGCTCGGTGACGAAGAGTTGTTAGAAATCCCCGGCCGAATCGTCTTATTGATGATCGACGCAGGTGTTGCCCCGGAAATGGGGGCGGCCGGGCCAGCGACGGGGCGAGTAGGGAAATGAGATCGCGCCCGCAAGAGCCATTGGCGGTTACGCCGGCCAATCAACCCGCGGACTTCGAGGCGCTCTACCAGCGCCATAGCCGTGAAGTCTGGGCGTTCGCCTATGCGCGGTGGATGAACGCCGATACAGCCCAGGACATCATGCAGGAGGCGTTCCTACGGCTTTGGAAGCAATGGCAACACAACGCCCGGATTTTGAATCCCCGTGCTTGGCTGCTTCGGGTGGCCCGGAACTTGGCCGAGGATTATGCCAAGAGCGCCTTCAGTCGCAACGGCACGCACCCGCCCCAGACCATGAACGGCGTGCAAGGCAACGGCCGGCCGCCTTTGGAGCGGTTGGAACAGCAAGAGACTTTCACGCAGGTCCGAACGATTCTAAAAGAAATGCCCGAAGCGGATCGTGAAATACTCACGCTCCGATATGCGCTCGATTATGACGCACAGGAAATCGCCGAGGTGTTGGCGATTCAAATCACGGCCGTGCACATGCGCTTGAGCCGGGCACGCCAGCGACTGGCCGAGCGCTTGACGGCCCAGGGAGTTCATGAAGCCCCATGAGTGAAGAAACTCGAAATCCAAAATTCGAAATCCGAAACTCGAAAATGGACCTTGATGAGTTGCTGCACGAGTATTTCCGCTCTGAAATGCCGCAACCTTGGCCCGCCTTTGCAGGGTTGAAGATCGAGGATGGAGGGCCGAGGATTGAAGATCGAGGATGGAGGATAGAGGGTAGTACATCGAACATAGGAAGTTACGAATCAACCGACGCGGGAACGCTCTCCTTCGATCCTCAATCTTCCTTCCTCCATTCTCGCTCCTGCAGCCGCAGCCGGCTGGTCTTGGCGGCGTCGGTGGCCCTATTGTTCCTCGGCAGTTGGTGGCTCGGTCAAAAACTGTCCACTCCCGAGCGCTCCGTGGGTCCTGCCCCCGCAGGCAAAATGATCGGCTCCAAGCCCGGAAAGTCCTCGCGTACCTTGCCCGTCCGCTAACTAATCAGAATTCGATAAATTACGGCGGCACTTCGCGCTTGCCCCGGTCAGAGCCGCTTGTACCCGGCGAGATGACTCGCCCATAGGGCGACGCCCGTCCCAGCAACTCGAAATGGGCGTAGGCGAGTGCGGCGATTTCACTGATGGCCTTTTCTCCCGCCCTCTCGTTTTGCAAGTAAGTGGCCATGATGCACAGAATGAAAGGCCGATTCTGGGCGAAGACAATGCCCGAATCGTTCCGCACGCCTTCGAGCGCGCCCGGCTTGTTGGCGGCGCGGACACCCTCGGGTAGTCCGCGCAACATGGCGCTTTCTTTGTGCGTGTTCAAAACCTTGAGGAAGTCCTCGGTCGTGGCCTTGTTTAAGACTTTTTCGCGATAAATGGCCTCGAAGAGGAGCATCATTTCCCGCGGCGTGGAGACATTTTCGCGGCCCTCCTTGGCGGCCTTCAGATTCATCATCTTCCGCCGCAACCGGGTTTTTTTCAGGTCCAGGCGATCCAGGAGTTGATTGACGTTGTCCATGCCCACACGGTCAATCAGAACATTCGTCGCGCTATTATCGCTGACGGCCATCACCATGGTGGCCAGGTCTCGATTCGTGAGCCGGGTCACACCGGGTGTCAATCCGAGCAAGATGTCGCTGTCGGGCACCAGATCCGAGGGATTCACCGTGTACAGATCCGTCAGTTTGGCTTGACCCTGTGCATTGTCTTGCGATTGCCGATAAAGCTCGAGCAAGAGAGGAATCTTGATCGTGCTTGCTTGCGGGAAGACCTCGTCGCCGTTGAGCAAGTACTGACGGCCTGTGGTCAGATCAAGAATAGCTACGCCGAGAACGCCATCGAGTCGGCGGTTGATCTCCGCCACGCGCTCCTCGAGTTTATGCCACAGAATTCTTTCTTTGTCAGCTTCTACCTTCCCAGGCGCGGGCGACGAGCGGCGATCCTGTTCACTCCGAATCTGCAAGACGCCCGCTAGGACTATCATGGCGGCTATGCTGAAGTGACAACGCATGGTCAATCTCCTTTCCGATCAGACCAAACGGGAACACCCTTCCCATTCGACCCACCCGCCTAAATTCGTAATTCCGTCATATTCAGGCAACTGGACGCACGAAAATTTGCAGGTTATGCTAGATTTTCATAGCAACCAGCGACGGAACGGATCAGAGAAAACCACGAGCGGGGGCCAACACATGGGGTGGTGGGAAAACTTACAGCTCAAGGTGGGAGGGGTGGACGCGCGAGTGCGTGCCATGGAACAACTAGGGACGTCAGGCGACGTGCGCCACGTAGATTCGGTGGTGGCGACGGCGCTCGAGGACGGCAGCCCTTTGGTGCAGAAGGCGGCCGCCGAAGCCCTCGGCAAGCTCGGCGATCCGAAAGGGATCACGACTCTCGCCGCCATGATCCAGCACGGAAAGCCGGAAGTGCAAAAGGCGGCGGCATTGTCGTTGCAAAAGATCGGCGGCGTCCAAGCCGTCGTGCCCCTGGCCGGGGCTTTGAGCAACATCGATCCGGAAGTTCGCCGCACTGCCATGGAGGGATTGGTAGCCATCGGGCCGCCGTCCTTGGGTCCGCTCGTGGGACTACTCAAAGACATGAATCGAGAAGCGCGGCGGACGGCGGCAGAGGCACTAGGCCGCATCGGCAAGCCGGCCGTGGCGCCCTTGCTCGCGCAACTCAAGGACAAAGACCCCGAGCTGCGAAAACTCGTGCCGGAAATTCTGGTCAAGATCGGCAAGCCGGCCGTGGATGCGCTCGCCGCCGGACTGGCCGATTCGAGTTCCGAAACCCGCCGACTGACGGCCGATAGCTTGGGCAAGATCGGCGATCCGAAAGCGAATCCGATTTTGGTGGAAGCGCTGCAAGATTCCTCCGGCGTGGTCCGCGATGCATCCGCACGGTCGCTGGGACTTCTCGGTTGGCAGCCAGAGAATGACGCGCAAAAGGCGCTCTTGGCGGTGGCTTTGCGCGACTGGAATCAAACCGTGACGCTCGGCGCGGCAGCCGTGCCACCACTGGTCGCCGCTCTCAAGGATTCGGACCTTCGCTTGGTGGAGGCGGCCACCGCCGCCCTGGCCAAAGTGGGCGCCGCGGCAGTTCCGCCGCTCATCGAGGCGCTCAAGGATGAGAATCCCACGAAGCGATCCCAAGCCGCCCGAGCCTTGGGGGAAATCAAAAACCCCGAGGCCGTGCCCGCCTTGATGGAAGTCTTGCACGATGCCGACGGCACAGTTCGAGAGAGCGTGGTGCTGGCGCTCTGGCGAATGGGTGGACCTGAAGCCGCCGCGGGGCTGACCAAAGCCCTGGATGATGAAGACGGGCTGATTCGATCGCGTGCCGCCCGTGCCTTGGGCGAGATCAACGCTCAGGAAGCCGTCGAGCCACTTTTGCAATTGGCCGAGCGGGATGGTTATGCCCGTTCGGCGGCGGCGCTGGCGATTTGGAAAGTGGCGCCCTTGAAGGCCGTGAAGCCGCTGGCCCTCTGGGCCGCCGACGACGGCACCGCCGAGGAAGCCATCATCGCTCTGACTCAATTGCTGGAGCAATCGCCGAAGGATGTAGCCGTGGAAGATTTGCAAGCGGTCGTGCAATTGTTGCGGGGCCGTGTGGCCGACAAGGAGGCCGGGCGAGGCAGCCTGGTCAAGCGGGCCGATCCGAGCACGGTCTGCGCGCTCGCTGAAAAAGAACTCGCCCGACGAGGAAATGCATAATCGAGGATGGAGGATCGAGAATGGAGGATCGAACAAGAACCAACGAACGGAGACGTTTCCTGCAGGCCGGGCTGGTCGCGGTCGCTGGAATGAGTTTCCCCGAAAGCCCGGCGGCCGCCATCGAGCCGGTCCGACGCAACGGCAAATCGCACATTCGCCTGAGCATCGCCGCTTACAGCTTTCGCCAATATCTGTCCTTGAACATCAAGCCGAAGCCGCCCATGACCTTGGACGACTTTGTCGACCTGGCGGCGGAAATGAATCTAGATGCGATCGAGCCAACCGCCTATTACTTTGCCGACACGTCGCCGGAATATCTGGCGCACCTTAAAGGCAAGTGCACGCGACTGGGGCTCGACATCAGCGGCACGGCGGTCGGCAACAACTTCTGCACGCCCAATCCTTCCAAGCTGAGAGAAGAAATCCAATCGGTGAAGAATTGGGTGGAGCATGCGTCGCGTTTGGGCGCCAAGACGATTCGCATCTTCGCCGGCCCCGTGGACAAGGGCGACACCGAAGAGAAAGCCCGAGCACGCTGCGTCGAGGCGATCCAAGAAACCTGCGACTATGCCGGCAAGTACGGAGTGATTCTGGCCCTGGAGAATCACGGCGGCATCGTCACCACGATCGACCAAATGTTGGCCGTCGTCCAGGCGGTCAAGCACGAATGGTTCGGGGTCAACTGGGATTCCGGGAATTTTGTCAGCGCCGATCCCTATGCCGACCTCACTCGGCTCGCGCCCTATGCCGTGACGGTTCAGATCAAGACCGAAATTCATCGCACCGGCCAGAAAAAAGATGAAGCGGATTTGAAACGGCTGATCGGCATCCTCCGCACGGCCAACTATCGCGGCTATGTCGCTCTCGAATACGAAGCCGCCGAAGATCCCAAGACCGCCGTGCCGCGTCATATCGAGACGCTGAAGAAGCTGATGGGGTGACCTTTACATAACTCTTTACCGCGCTTATAATTGCACTAAGAAAAATGACAATGACATGAGTGTCTAACGGAATTCATTTCTATCGGAGGTTTGTTTGTCGACTGCGATGCTTGCGGAACCCTCGAGCGGTTTCCAATCCTTATCTCTCTCTCCCGCGATTTTGACGGCCCTTCACCGCGCTCGTTATCACGAACCCACGCCGATTCAAGCCGCGTTTATCCCCGTCGCTCTGACGGGCCGCGACGTGATCGGTCAGGCGCAGACGGGCACGGGCAAGACGGCCGCGTTCATGCTGCCGTTCTTAAATCACTGGCGCGATACTAATGAGCCTGGACCCCAGGCTCTGATCTTAGCGCCCACGCGCGAACTGGTGGTTCAAGTCAGCGAAGAAGCCAAGAAACTGTCACCGAGCCGTCATTGCCGCATTGTTCCCATTTACGGCGGCCAGCGCATCCGTCAGCAGCTCACGGAGATGAAGAAAGGTTTTCACGTGGCCGTGGGCACGCCCGGCCGAATCATCGACCACCTGTCCCGCGGCACGTTGCTCCTCAACCGCGTTCACTACATTGTGCTGGATGAAGCCGACCGCATGCTCGACATCGGCTTTCGGCCGGACATCGAGCGCATCCTGCGCCGCTGTCCGCAGGAGCGGCAGACGCTGCTTTTGTCCGCGACCTTGCCGCCGCCGGTCTTGCGGCTCGCGCAGCGCTACATGAATCATCCGGTGAATATCGACCTCTCGCCCGAAAAAGTCACGGTCGAGAGCATCCGCCAGATGTACATCTCCGTGTCGGAAGACAAGAAATTCGATTTACTGCTCCGCGTCTTGGAGCGCGAGAAGCCGCGGCAGTGCATCATCTTCTGCGAGCGGAAACGCTGGGCGGACGAGTTATACCGCGATCTGCGACACGTTCACAAACACACGGCCACCATGCACGGCGATCTGGAGCAGCCGCAGCGCGAACGCATCATGCAGGGATTTCGCGAAGGCAAAATCACTTATCTGGTCGCGACCGACGTGGTCGGCCGGGGCATCGACGTGACCAACATCTCGCACATCATCAACTACGATTTGCCGCACGATCCGGAGAACTACGTGCACCGCATCGGCCGCACCGGCCGCATGGGCGCCGACGGCGTCGCCATCGCCTTCGTCACCCCCGAGCAGGGCGAGCAACTGACCGCCATTGAGTCGTACATCAACAAACAGGTTGAAGAGGATCGCGTCGAAGGCTTTCAAGCCCTGCCACCGCGACGATCCAAAAAGGAGCCGGAGCCGCCTCGGGCGGCAACCCCCGTCTTCGGCCGACGAACACGACGGTACAGCAATCGGCTGTAAGCGCCGTATCTCCGCTTGCTTGAATTACTTCCGCCGATTCTTCTCACCGCGAAATCACGTGAGAGGAATCTTCCTGCGCGCAAGTTATTGCGGCTCTGAGAGTTGTGGATATTGTTCTCACGGAGGCACAGAGACACCCCCCCCTTGCCGAAGCGGAAAGTCGAAATCCGAAACTCGAAATCCGAAACCAGGACACGTCATCTCTTGATCTGGCTGACGATGGTGGGATCCGTGATTTTGGTGTCGTCCGCCAAGTGAAAGGCCTTGCTCAGAATAACAGAGAGAGTGCCGTCGCCTTCGAACGGAAGGAAGAAACGGTCGCCGGCTTTGGCGGTTTGCTTCGGGACGATGCAAAGGTATTGATCGTTGGGGGTCATGAGGATGTTGCCGCTGCCCAAGTGGATTTTGTAGCTGCGCAGGTTGCCGCGAACAACGAGAAAGCGGTCGGCAAGAGTGCCGCGATCGGCGATCTTGAGGCGCGGCAGCAAGCGCTCGAGCAACACGCGGCGCGTTTGGGCGGTGGCACTCAGCTCGCCGAAGGAGTACTCCTGCCAATAATCGCGGTATTGGCCTCCTGGTCCGCCGTCCACCCAGTCGGGATTGTTGCCCACACTGGCCACGCTCACGAACATATCGACGTCGCGCATAATCTCGGAGAAGACCAACGGCGAGATCGTCTCGAGGCCGAGCGGTTGGTCGCTGATACCTCCAGCCTCGTGGCGGTAGAAACGCACTTGCTCAGTCGCGAGAAGGTCACAGCGATGAAGCTGGTCGCCTACGCCAGTCACCCAAAATTCAGCCCTGAGGCCCCAGTGCGGCAGTTTTCTTTCGGCTGCTTGTTGGTCGCCTCCATCCCACGGGCCAAGCAGCCCAATTTTCCAGCCCCGATTTTTGGCCAGTTGCCGGAATTGAGCCTGGCGAATGATATGGGCGGCAAATCGGTTGGAATAGATTCTCGTCGCCCGCTCGGCGTCGGTCACTTTGTAAACCTCCCGGTACACCTGCTTGAAGGGCTGGTTCATGCCGTCGACATCCAGCCGATCTCGCCAGTTGATCACTTCATCTACGGTGGCGTTAAGTGGATGCCAAAGAGTAATTGGGGAGGCGAAGGAAGACGGAACCGAATTTCCCATTGAATCAACGAATGCACCGTCGCGCCAACAAAAAACGATTGGACCGTTGCCGGCTTCAACTTGCCAGATAAGCTGGCGGCCCAAAATGCCGCCGACAGGGTGGTCGATCAATTGCTTTCGCCAGTTCTCGGCAACATATTTGCGCTCTGTCAAATAACCGGATTCTAAACGGAGCGCCAGCGACGATAATGCTTCGCGCACTGCTTTCGTCGTTGTCTTCAGGGCTTCAAGCTCTTCGAGATGCTCACGCTTCACAAAAGCGGGGACCGATTTCAGCGTCGTTCCATCGGCACGAAACCAGTCGAGCTGCCCAGTACGGGCAGAACGGAATGTTAGTTTGGCTCGACACTTTCCGAAATCGCGGATCAGTCCACCGACCTCGGTAAGGCCAAAAGTCGGGATGGAGTCGTCGGCGAGTTCCTCTGGGTCCACGCCTAGTTTTTCGGTAAGCAGTGAGAGGGCGAATTCAACAAACGACTTTTGGCTCGCTTTCGTTACAAAACGCGCCAGATTCGCCAGGGCCGTCGCGGCCGCCTGACTGGCCATTTGGTGCAAGACCACAACACCCGTTTCGGCCAAAGGAGAGTTGTTCTTGTAAAAGAACTTGGTCGCACTTTGCACGGCCAAGGGCAGTTTGTCATCGCCGAGTTCACGGCAAACCCACAAAAGGCCTCGCATCAGCTCGCGATTGGTCGAACGACGAGCCAACATTCCCGGCTTCGACCCGGCGACTTTGTGTAAACATCGTTGGAGAAAATCGCTCACCCGCTCCCGCGCGAGGTTGTCCAGGTGAACGGTGATTTTCCGCTTCCAAGCTTTGCTCGGGCTGCGCTCAAGCAGGGTTCGGTTCCGCCTTCGATAAGCCTCAGATTCCCAAGGTTTATCCGGATCGACATTCTCGATGTCCATTTCCACCTTCCAAGTCTTGGCAGGCGGTTGCGGCTGAACGGCGGCGGCGTCCTGAAGAAATCGGTCCCACGGCTGGCGCGACCGCGTTTCAAACGTGTTCATCCAGTCCCGCAGGTAGTCGGCCCAGCCCCCATCCGGATAGAGACGACTCACCGTGGAATCATCCACCAGGGCTTCCATGCGCTCCAGCAGTTTCGCGGCACTTTTCTGTTTCTTCCTGTCGGCGTGCCTCAGTCTTTCTTGAATCGTCTTCAGAGCTTGTCGGTGTCGAGGCGCGAGCGGCTCCAAGCCCGCGATGCGCTCAATGGCGCCGAGCATTCCAGGGAGAATCTGCATGAGCCGTTCGACCGATTCAATTTTTGCCAGTGCTCGAAACATTAGATCAAGATGGCTCTGAGTGAAGGGGAGGTCCCGATGCAAAAGCGCGGCGAGGGTATCCAGTAGAACCTCTTGGCTGGTCTTGTCCTGATAAGCCGGAACTACCTCAAGAAGGGCGAGGGCCAACGAGAGATGTTTTTTCGTGCCGACCCATCCCCTGGCTCTTTTACCTAGTCTTGTTTCTTTGAAGGACTTTCCCGGCGACGCGGACATTTCCGCGATATGGCCGACCAGATCGAAATCAGCGGTTAATCGGGTGTGCGCAGCCATGGCTCGCGACCGCCTGTCATCTCTTCAACTGGCTAACGATGGTGGGATCGGTGATTTTGGTGTCGTCCGCCAGGAGAAACGCTTTGCTCAGAATGACGGAGAGGGTGCC
>Ga0207070_1014_pt1 | contig 39694 bp, 39 predicted proteins | sample Alteio_BWMinHeat_92_FD_153591 | JGI IMG/M metagenome (GOLD analysis project Ga0207070, IMG submission 153591) | Enriched cells from forest soil in Barre Woods Harvard Forest LTER site, Petersham, Massachusetts, United States -... | ecosystem: Environmental > Terrestrial > Soil > Temperate forest >...
GCATTACGTCGCGCATATCAAAAGCGCTTTCCCCGGGCGCAAGGATTTATTTTTATCGCTGATGGACCGGCTGTTTCGCATCGCCGCCGCCAATGGCGCGGTATCGCAGGAAGCGGAAATCCTGTTGGCCGACATCGCCCAGATGCTGGAATTGCCTGCCGCGGAATATGCCGGGATACGTGCGGCTCATAACGGTTCTTCGCAGGCGCATCGCGTGCTGGGCGTCGGCAAACGCACGGCAGCGGCGGCGCTCAAAGAACGCTACCGCGAGTTGCTGCGCCGCTGGCATCCCGATCATTTCGCGGGCGACCAACTTTCCCCGGAGGTGGCGCTGCTGCTCCAGTTGAAAACATCGGAGATCAATGAGGCGTATCGTGTATTGAGCAGGAAAGTTGCCTGATGAAAATCGTCGACCATCCTTCACCGAATTATAACAGCCGCGACGGCCATGAAATCGACATGCTGGTGCTGCATTATACCGGCATGGCGTCAGCGGCGCAGGCGTTACAAAGGCTATGCGACCCGGAGGCCAAGGTCAGCAGCCATTATATGATTGAGGAGGATGGAACGGTGTATCGTTTGGTGCCGGAAGATATGCGTGCCTGGCATGCGGGTAAAAGTTCCTGGCGTGGGCAGGATAATATCAACCAGCGTTCGATTGGCATCGAGCTTGTGAATCCTGGCCATGAATTCGGCTACCGGCCATTTCCCAAAGCGCAAATGGAGGCGGTGGCCACGCTGTGCAAGGATATTCTCACGCGCTATGCCATTCCCGCCCGCAATGTCGTCGGCCATTCCGATGTCGCGCCGGAGCGAAAAGAAGACCCGGGGGAATTGTTTGACTGGGAATGGATGGCGGGGCAGGGGATTGGAATTTTCCCTTCCCCCCTTGTGGGGGAGGGTGGCGCGAAGCGCCGGGAGAGGGGGGCTCTTAAAGAAGATACTTTTACTAAGATACCCCCTCTCCCTAGCCCTCTCCCACAAGGGGAGAGGGGATTATTTTTATATGGCTACGACACTACCAACCTCCCAAAAGCCATCCTCGCCTTCCAGCGCCATTTCCGTCCACAATTACTTACCGGACAATGGGATGAGGAATGCGCGGTATTGCTTGCGGCATTGCTGAAGCTGGTATAGGTTGAATCAACCAGACAGCCGGATGGCCGTCCGCCTTCGCCAAGGCTTCGGCGTGACAAGCTCTTAAACGGGCTTGCCGCGCCGTAGCTTTAGCGAAGGCGGGAGGAAAGTCCGGGCTCCGCGGAACACGGTGGCGGGTAACGCCCGCCGGAGGTGACTCCAGGGAAAGTGCCACAGAAAATATACCGCCTGAAGGTAAGTTTCTAAGGTTTTGAAGGTTGCTGAAGTTTCTTAAGAAACCTAAGCAACCTAAGTAACTTAAGAAACTTTTAGGTAAGGGTGAAATGGTGCGGTAAGAGCGCACCGCGTTTCCGGTAACGGAAACGGCAGGGCAAACCCCACCGGGGGCAAGACCAAATAGGGGTAGCGTGCGTTCCGCACTATGCTGCCCGGGTAGGTCGCGCGAGGTATGGAGCAATCCATATCCCAGATGAATGGCTGTCTCCCGCAAGGGAACAAAACCCGGCTTACAGGCTGTCTGGTATTTTTTATCGCTTTCTGCTATTGATGCACGGTATGCTGCAACACACTAACGCACTGGCGGTTTATTCTCCCTATGAGGCCGCTCATCATTCCGGCGCGCTTTTTTCTCTGCCGGTCAACGGCTGGCGGCCATCCTGCGACATGACGCTGCAAGCGCAGGCGGTGATGGCGCTTGAGCAGGGCAAAATGCTTTTCCTGCCCCATGTGCCGTTTGCGCTTACGGCGGAAGAGCAAGCATATCTGCGGCCGGATTGCGTTGCGCCGGGCGTCAAAAGCATCAAGTTTTCGTATGAGCGCCAGGCCTTGTGGGGCATGTCGGCGCAGGAGGCGAATTCGCCGGTGCTTATGGGCATGCTGCAGCGTTATGCCGAGTCGGTGCGCCATCTGTTAGGTTCGTTATTTCCTAAATATGCGCCCTACCTGAAGATTGGCAACAGCAGTTTCCGCCCCGTCGAAGCGGAAGGGCGCGTGCAGAGCAAGCGCCATGACGATCAGCGTTTGCATGTCGATGCGTTTCCATCGCGGCCACTTCGGGGAGAGCGTATCCTGCGTGTATTCACCAATATTCATCCCGCCGGCCAGCCGCGCATCTGGCGGGTAGGGGAGCCGTTCGCCGAGGTGGCTTCGTGCTTCCTGCCGCAGATTGCGAAGCCATTTCCGGGCAGCGCCGCCCTATTGCGCTTGCTCAAAATCACCAAGGGAATGCGCACGCCATATGACCATTACATGCTGCACATCCATGACCGCATGAAACTCGACGATGCTTATCAGCGCGATGTTCGCGCCACCACCATCGCATTTCCGCCCGGCGCAAGCTGGATTGTTTTTTCCGATCAGGTGTCGCACGCTGCCATGTCCGGCCAGCATGCGCTGGAGCAGACGTTTACGCTGCCGGTCGCGGCGATGAATAATCCCGCTACGTCGCCGCTGCGCGTGCTTGAAAGCATGAAGGGAAAAACTCTTGCCTAAAACTATGCAACTCGGCCATAAAACCGCGCTTCCGGCATCGCCGGACAAAGCCGTCATCGATAAAGTAAAAAACCCGCATAAGGGCGTGGATTATTGCGTGCGGTTTTCCTGTCCTGAATTTACGTCGCTGTGTCCGATTACCGGCCAGCCGGATTTCGCGCATCTGGTGATTGATTATGTGCCGAAAGATTTTCTGGTGGAAAGCAAATCGCTGAAATTGTTTTTAGGCTCGTTCCGCAACCACGGCGCATTTCATGAGGATTGCACGGTGGCGATTGCGCGGCGGCTTATCAAAGAAATCAAACCCGCATGGCTGCGCATCGGCGGTTATTGGTATCCGCGCGGCGGGATTCCGATTGATGTTTTTTATCAGAGCGGCGCGGTGCCCAAAGATGTCTGGATTCCGGCGCAGGATGTTCCGGGGTATCGGGGGAGATGAGGCTAGACCGCAATCAGCGCTGCAGCCACTCTGCGTTCTTCCGCCAATAGCACATTATAGGTGCGCACCGCTGCACCGGTATCCATGACCTCGAGCGCGATGCCGGCCTCTTTCAGCGCGGTGCGGATTTTGGGCGGCAGGATGGATTGCGCCTTGCCGCAGCCGATCAGCAGCAGGTCGATTTCACCTTCCTCTTCCAGAACGACGCTGAGGCTTTCGAGCGTAATGGCCACGTTGGGTTTGATGTCCCACTGCACCGTCCGGTCCGGAAAAACCAGCACGGGCGTGCTGTAAACCTGCCCACTGACTTTGAATTGCCCGTTGCCGTAGCCGGTGATGACTTGGCGGCCTTTGGGGATGATGGGGGTGATGTCCATTAGGATGATCAGATAATTGGATGATTGGATGACTAAGAATAGACCTGTTTAATCATCCAGTCATCTAATAATCTAATCATCTAAATCGGCAACCTCTTCGGCCTCGTCTTCTGCAACCACGTCACCACCATCAGGCGCGTCACCAGCACGGCGGTATAGAGCGAGCAGACGATGCCGATGGCCAGCGTCACGGCGAAGCCTTTGACCGTTCCGGTACCGAATTGATAGAGGAGAAGCGCGGCGACCAGCGTCGTCACATGCGAATCGAAAATCGTGGCGAAGGCGAGCCGGAAGCCGTCTTCGATGGCGGCGTGCGGCAGCTTGCCGTTGCGCGTTTCCTCGCGCATGCGCTCATAAATCAGCACGTTGGCGTCGACCGCCATGCCGACAGTAAGCACGATGCCGGCGATGCCGGGCAGCGTCAGCGTCGCGTCGAACAACGCCAGCAGCGCGATCGTCATGAATGCATTGATGATCATGGCGACATCGGCGAACAAGCCGAATAGCCCATAAAACACCGCCATGAACGTGACGACCAACGCGATGCCGATGATCGACGCTTTCGCTCCGGCGGCGATGGAATCGGCGCCGAGTGATGGCCCGACCGAGCGTTCCTCGATGACCTTCAGCGGCGCGGGCAAAGCTCCGGCGCGCAATAATAATGATAAATCGTTGGCCGATTCGGCAGTAAATCCGCCGCTGATGATGCCGCTGCCGCCCAGGATAGGCGTATTGATGCGCGGCGCGGTGATGACTTTGTTATCGAGCACGATGGCGAAGATTTTGCCGACATTCTCGCTGGTGATTTTGCCGAAGATGCGCGCGCCCGCATTATTGAAGCGGAAGGCGACCACCGGCTCATTCGTCTGATTATCGTACGTCGTATGCGCATCGACCAGCATGTCGCCGGACAGTTCGACATGCGAAGAAACGGCATATTTGAAAGCCTTTCCGTTGCGGCTGTTGCGCTCGTCGCCCATGACGATGCGGTCGCCCGGCGGCACGACGCCGCGCTCGATGTCCTGCGGATTCACGGAATCATCGACCATGTGGAAGGTCATTTTGGCGGTTTTGCCCAGCAGGCTCTTGAGATGTTCCGGATCGGCCAGCCCCGGCACTTGCAGCAGGATGCGGCCTTCGCCCTGGCGCTGGATGATCGGCTCGCGCGTGCCGGTTTCGTTGACGCGGCGGTTGACGATTTCGAGCGACTGGTCGATGATTTGCCGGCGGCTGGTTTTGCGCCATTTATCGCTGAAGGACACGTTGTAACCGCTTCCATTCTGCTCGATGTCAAGATCGGGGCTGACTTCGTACAGCGCTTTTTTTACATCGGCGGTGGTGTCCTCGCGCAAGGTGAAAATCACTTTACCATCGCTGGCGGAAAGGCCGCGATAGCCGATTTTCTGCTCGCGGAAATGATTGCGGATTTCATCGGCGAGGTTGGTAAGCTGCTCGCGCTGGTACGCATCGAAATCGACTTCGAGCAGCAGTTGCGACCCGCCCTGCAGATCCAGCCCGAGATTGACGGCGTGATGCGGCAGCCAGTCCGGCAGTTTGCTACGCGTGGATTCGCTTAAGAAACTCGGGATGGCGAGGAAGATGAACAGCAGGCACGAGCCTGTGATGAGAAGAATTTTCCAGCGGGGGAAGTGAAGCATAATCAGGGAACTGAAGAATTGAGGAATTGAAGAACTGAAGAATAGAAAAGTACGAGAAATAAATTAGTATGTAAATACTTCATATTCTTCAATTCTCCAGTTCTTCAATTCTCCAATTCCTAATTGTCATTCGCGCTCTCGCTGGGCGTCTTGTCGTCGAGCACCTCGGAGATCGAAGCGCGCGACACGCGGACGCGCACGCCCTGCGCGATTTCGACCACCACGATGTCGTCGCCCTCGAATTTGACGATGGCGCCGATGATGCCGCCGCCGGTCAGTACCTTATTGCCTTTGGCGAGCGATTTCATCATTTCCTGATGCTTCTTGAGGCGTTTCTGGTGCGGGCGGATGAGCAGGAAATAGAAAATAAAGAAAATAACGCCGAGCAGCAGCAGGTTGTCCTGCATCATCTTTTCGGCGGAAAGCTCCTGGGGAACCTCGGGCGCGGCTTGCGTGGCGGCGGTTGGCGCGTCGGCCATGGCTACTTAATCTTGGCTTCGTTGAAGACGACGTGCTTGCGCACGACGGGGTCGTATTTGCGGAATGCCAGCTTTTCCGTCTTGGTCTTGGGGTTTTTCTTGGTGACGTAATAAAAGCCGGTATCGGCGGAGCTTTGCAGCTTAATCAATACGATATTCTTCTTGGCCATACGACTATTCCTTGTGTTTGGAAGGCAAATAACATAGCCGCCGCGGCGCGGCTGTCAAGGGGAAACTATGGATAATAAGAGCGATGGAGGGAATAAGTTTAGAAATTGCCTATTCCCTCGTTAAATTATAATTTTCAACGTTGATTCGCTTTTTCAATGCCCGCATCTTTTTGGGCCTTTTCTTCTTCTATTTTCTTCAGATAGGCAGCTTTTTCGGCATTTGGATCATAACTGCGAGTGTGTGCAGCATCGATGGTGGGAGCATTGAAAACCCGGTGATAGCCTTCGACTACGCCACCGCCTGCGAGTGCGCCGGCCAGAGCCGCCGCGACATGCCCGCCTTTGATGCGTCGTGGCCCGGGAGGCTTTTTGCCCTCCAAATCATTGATCATTTGCACATATAAGTCATTGCCATGACGCTGGGCATAATTACTTTCAAACGCGAGCATCTTTAAGTGCAGGGGGGCGGGTTCATCAACTATAGTGTTTGCATCATCTTCAACCACAGCACCTTCAACCACAGGGGTCAATCGCGGTAACAGGTTGCGATTAAGCACCTGCAATGCCGCATGGGCAGATTCCGCAACCTTATGACCGATATATTCATGAGGTTTCTCGTTATGCATTTCGACCGTTGCCGTCAATAATTTCTTTGACTCCTGTAGCGTAGAAACTAACGATTTTAGGCCGGAGAGTTCGTCACTGGTAAGCGCATCCTTATCCTCAGCCAATTTTTTTAATATATCCGGTAGCTTGTCCAGACCAGTCTCGAGTTTTAAATAGAGTTTACCGCTGTCATCGATAAGAGGTTGTAGCTTTTTTCGTATTGATTCATAATGTTCTCTAGCATGCGGCTGTATATAATGACCATCATGGTAATCCTGCGTATAATGCTTCCGAGCCTCGTTTAATATCTCTTGGATGGTTTTATTGTCAGGCGTTATGGTGAAATTCCCCCCAGAGAACGCAGTAGCCACGACTTGGCGAACCTGCTTGACCGCGCCGGATACCTTGGCGATGAACTGAGCCATGTCATCTCCGCTGGCGCCTTCTACGAAAGCCGCGATTTCTTCTCTTTGTGACTGAAATGCCTTTGCTTCCTTTTCCAAATCCTTGGTCATAACTTCCTCCACACTACGGTTAAACACACTCATCCTTGAAGCCAGTGTAATGGAGAAACGGCTCGAGTAATATTAAGGTTTTATTAATGTTTTGTGACGGTTTAGTGACAAATGACTCCGGAGAAGAAGTGCAAAAATGCACTAAATCCTTTGACTTTTCCTTGATTTCCCTTAAATACAGCCCTCTATGACTCACGCAAAGATCAAAAAAGTAGTATTCCCCGTTGGCGGATTGGGCACGCGGTTTCTGCCCGCCACCAAGTCGATGCCCAAGGAAATGCTGCCGGTTGTCAATAAACCGCTGATTCACTATGCGTTCGAGGAAGCGCGGGCGGCGGGCGCCCAAGAATTCATCTTCGTCACCGGCCGCAACAAGCACGCCATCGAGGATCATTTCGACCATGTCTATGAATTGCAAAGCCATCTGAGCACCAAAAATAAGCGCCTGGAGCTGGAGATGACCAGCGACTGGCTGCCGCCTCCGGGCAATATCAGCTTCATCCGCCAGCAAGAGCCGCTGGGGTTGGGGCATGCCGTGTGGTGCGCGCGCCATGCGGTGGGCAATGAGCCGTTTGCCGTCATTCTTGCCGACGACATGGTGCTTTCCAAAACGCCCTGCCTCAAGCAAATGGTAGAGGCGTACGATGAGGTCGGCGGCAATGTGCTGGGCGTGATGGACATTCCGCGCGAGAAAACCGGCAGCTATGGCATCGTCGATATTGACGCTGACGCCAAACCGCGCAACCGCAGGCTGATCAAAGCCAAAGGACTGGTCGAAAAGCCATCGCCGGAAAAAGCTCCCTCGACATTATCCATTATCGGCCGCTATATTCTTCAGCCTGAGGTGTTTCATATTCTGGACAGGCAGAAGCCGGGCGCCGGCGGCGAAATCCAGTTGACCGATGCGATCACTAAGATGATCGGCGAAAAGCCCGTTCATGGCTACCGTTTCGAGGGCGTGCGCTACGATTGCGGCGGGCTGGTGGGGTTCGTCGCCGCCAACGTCGCTTATGCGCTCGAGCGCGAGGATATTCATGACAGGATGGTGAGTGAGTTGAGAGAGGTGTTTAAAAGAGGTAGGGTTAAGGAATAAATTATGCAAATCGCAGTCATAGGAACGGGTTACGTTGGGCTGGTCTCCGGCGTGTGTTTTTCGGAATTCGGGTTCCACGTGGCATGCGTCGACAAAGACGGCGACAAGATCGCTAAGCTGCAACAGCAGATCATGCCGATTTTCGAGCCGGGGCTCGACAAGCTGGTCGAGAATAACCGCAAAGCCGGGCGGCTATCGTTTTCCACCGATTTAGCCGCCGCGGTGCGCGAGGCCGATGTGGTGCTGATTGCCGTCGGCACGCCGCAAAACGATACGGACGGCCTGCCGGATTTGACCTATCTCAACGCCGCCGTCAAAGAAATCGCCAAAACCATCAGCAAATATACGCTGGTGGTCATCAAATCGACGGTGCCGGTCGGCACCAACCGGCGCATCGCTAAAATGATTTCAGAGCTCAACCCGGACGCCGATTTCGATGTCGTCTCCAACCCGGAATTCTTGCGCGAAGGCCTGGCGATCGAGGATTTCATGTCGCCCGACCGCGTCGTCGCCGGCGTCGATTCCAAGCGCGCCCGCGAAGGAATCGCCAAGCTCTACGCGCCGGTCTGCCTCAACGGCGCGCATATGTTTTTCACGACGTTCGAGAGCGCCGAGGTCATCAAATATACCGCCAACAGCCTGCTCGCGGCGCGCATCGCCTTTATCAACGAAATCGCTGATTTCTGCGAAAAAACCGGGGCGAATATCCGCGATGTGTCCAAGGGCATCGGCATGGATCACCGCATCGGCGATAAATTCCTCAAGCCCGGGCCGGGCTATGGCGGATCATGCTTTCCCAAGGATACGCTGGCCTTGCAGCAGATGGCGCGCCAGGCCGGTTGCCCGGTTACCATCGTCGAAGCGGCGATTGCCGGCAATAACGAGCGCAAGAAACGCATGGTCGATAAAATCATCGCGGCGGCGGGCGGCAGCGTGCGCGGCAAGACGCTGGCGGTTTTAGGGCTCACCTTCAAGCCGGGCACCGACGATATGCGCGAAGCGGCGAGCCTCGTCATCGTTCCGGCGTTGCAGGAAGCGGGCGCCGGGCTCCGCGCCTACGATCCGCAGGGCATGAAGGAAGCGGCGAAGCTGCTTAAAGGCGATATCACCTGGTGCGAGGATGCCTATAAGGCGATGGAACATGCCGACATGCTGCTGATACTCACCGAATGGAATGAATTCCGCAGCCTGGAGCTGAAAAAAGTCAAATCACTCCTGAAAAAGCCGCTGGTCGTCGATTTGCGCAATATCTACAAGCGGCAGGACATGCAGCGCCACGGCTTTCATTACGTCTCGGTCGGGCGGCAGGATGTTATCCCCGGCGAGCCGTGGATTGCCGATCTCAATATTGATGATGAGAAGGCGGCGTAATTATTTGATATTATGAAATTATCCATATGCAATTTGTAAGAAAAATACCGATTTCTTCTATTCGTGCCATTAGTGAAATCGTTCCGCATATCAGCCAATCCCGCCCTTATGACAAAGGCCGCCCCGTGTTGAATGGTACAATTGGCGAACCAACGCATCTGGTTGAGCCGGAAGTTGTTGATGCCATGCAAGAAGTGTTGGAATCCTATCGTAAAACTCCTTGTGGCTATACCAGCTTTTTTGGAGAACCCGAGTACCGAATGCGCTTGGCTGCTGTGATAAATAAAGAATATACGAGCCTGGAGGGCATAGAGCCAGATTACAAAATGGAAAATACGTTGATGAGTGTCGGCGCAACTTCTGGCATGCAGGCGGCAATATTGGCGCTATCCGACAAGAATGTACCGACATTAACGCCATCACCGTTTTACCTGATGTATCAACCGCAAGCTGGTTGGGCGGGTGCCAACCTGATTGGCATGGATACCAGTGAGTTTGGGTATAAAATCACACCGAACATACTTGAACAGTATCTGAATGCGTTATGCGATCAGCAAAAAGTAGCCCCCGGCGAAGTACGCGCCAATGTGCTGTTTAATTATCCCGGCAATCCGATAGGTACTGTGCTGAACGCTGATGAATGGCACGGTATAGCTGAAGTTTTACGTAAATACCCCAAAGTCAACATCATGATGGACGAAATATACCGCGACATTATTGTCAATCAGAACAGCGACGGACAGCCAAAGCAATATATTTCATTGTTGCATGTCGCGCCCGATCTCAAAGATCGCACGTTGCTATTCCTCTCCGGTTCAAAAGGCACTGCGCTGGCGGGTGAGCGCATCGGCACGGTAATCGGCCCGACGGAAGCAATCGAAGCTATTGCCAAAAAGCAGTTCTCCATGTTGGGGCATCCCAGCCGTATGTCACAGGCCGGATTCGTCAAAGGTATGGAATTGTTATCCCAGTCACCCGACCTGAGAAAGAAAATATCGGATTTTTATAAGTCGCGCGTGGATGTGGTGAAACAGGGCTTGGGTGATGCGGCAATCAGTACCGATATAGAGGGGGCATTTTATATAGTTGCCGATTTAAAGAAAATGATTGGCCGTTCCTTCAGTCCCGCAGCGCGCGAATATATTCGACAACATCCTGCCAATTTCGAGGGACTAGACACCGATACTATACAAAACGACCGGCAAATCGCATTACACCTGTTGTTTGAGCATGGCGTAGCAATTACCCCAGGTTCTGCTTTTGGCTTCAAACCGGATGATGGCAAAATGCGCATTGCCTGCACTGCCAGCCCAGAACAATTGAAGGAACTGACTGCGGAAGTCAGAAATGCTCTTGACGGTCCCGAAATAAAACCGGGAGTGGGCCCAATCTTAGCAACCGTTGCGCATCGTCCAAGAAATTTTTTGCGTGGGGGTTAATTGCCACCACGATTCGCGCTGCATCTTTTTATTTTCTTACAAACCGCGTAATCGCATTCTTCAGTGAGGAAACCATCGCATCCTTATCGAGTTTTGCCCAAAAGACGGCAGTGACGACAAGCGCCGATCCCCAAAACAGGATATAACCGCCGCCGCCTTGCCAGATAAACGACAATCCTTTGAACAGGATGAAGAAGAATACGAAGAGATCGAGCAGTTGCACGATCAATCGGAGTAACGCTTCGAGTTTTGACATTATGCTTTCCTTTTGCTTTGTCATCCTGAGCGAAGCGTAGCGGAGTCGAAGGATCTTTGCAAATAGATGGAGATCCTTCGACTTCAGCGCTTACAGCGCTTCCGCTCAGGATGACGGCTAGGCCGTCAAATTCTTCTCCACGAAATCCCAGTTTACCAGCTTATCCAGGAACGTCGCGATATAGTCAGGGCGCTTGTTCTGGTAATCCAGATAATAAGCGTGCTCCCACACATCCATCGTCAAAAGCGCCGTCTGGTTATGCGCCATCGGCAAATCGGCGTTGGGCGTTTTGGTGACTTTGAGTGTGCCGCCATCGAGCACAAGCCAGGCCCAGCCGCTGCCGAACTGCGTCGCGCCGGCCTGCTTAAACGCTTCGACGAATTTGTCGTAGCCGCCGAAATCCTTGTCGATTTTCTTGGCAAGGTCGCCCTTCGGCGCGCTGCCGCCATTCGGCTTCATCGAGTTCCAGTAAAACGTATGGTTCCACACCTGCGCGGCATTGTTGAAAATGCCCGATTTGGCCGGGTCTTTGGCCGATTCTTTAATGACATCTTCCAGCGAGGCGCTAGCCAGCGGCGAGCCTTCGACCAGCTTGTTGAGGTTGGTGACATAAGCCTGATGGTGCTTGCCGTAATGGAACGACAGCGTGTTGGCCGAGATATACGGCTCAAGCGCGTTTTGCGCATAAGGCAGTTCGGGAAGGGTGAAGGTCATAGGAGCCTCGCTGGTTGATGGTTGTATGGGATCGGCTGCAAAAGCGGCTGACACAAGCTTCGTACCCGCGGCCGCCATCGCCGAGACGGCGGCGACGCCTTTGCAAAATTGACGTCTGGACGTTTCCATGGAAGCCTATGTATGCTGATTGTAATAAAAATTCAACTAGGAAACGATGGTGCAAACATTATCCCATTGCGCACAGGAAGTATACGCGCATGACCGCGACCGGTTTCTGCTGAGCTTGTTCGTGCCTGCGCGCGAACGCGAGGCGCTGCTGGCGCTCTATGCACTCAATGTTGAACTGGCGCGGATTCACGATAAGATCAGCGAGGAGATGATCGGACATGTGCGCTACGCCTGGTGGCAGGAGGCGCTTGAGGCTTTATATGAGGGCCAGCCCGCGCGTGGACAGCCGGTGCTGGAAGCGCTCGTGCCGGTGATTGCGGCTGGCTATTTGCCGCGAGAAATGCTCATGCCATTGGTGGAAAAATACCGCGAGCATTTCCCCGAATTACCGCCGGAGATTGATAGCATGATGGAGCAAATATCTTTGCATCTGCTGCACTCGCTATGCCCTGGGGCCGAACCGCATTGGCGCAGGGCGCAAGGGATTATCACCAAGCACCGCGGGCGTTATGGCCAATGCCGGAATGGGTGGATGAGTTTTAAGTTGCTGATAGGAATTTAAGCGCCTGCCCATGCAACTCCTTGCTGGCCGCGGCGATAATGCGCCCATCGGACGCAATCGTCAGCGGGTTGCCGTTCCAGTCGGTGACGATGCCGCCCGCGCCTTCGATGACCGGCTTCAGTGCGCAGAAATCATAGGGTTTCATCCCGGCATCGGCGACGATGTCGATCTGACCGCTGGCCAGCATGGCATAAGCATAGGCATCGCCGCCCAGCACAGCGTTGGCGCATTGTTTTCTGAGGCGTGCAAATAGTTCGGCTTGCGGCAGCGTGAAATAATCGGTCGATGTCGTCGCTATGACCGCATGCCCCAGTGTCCGGCAATCGCGTGTGGCGATGGGCTTGCCGTTCAGCGTGCTGGCTTCTCCCTCAATCCCCACCCATCTCTCTCCAGTGATAGGCTGGTCGATGATGCCCAATAGGGGGATACTGTCTTTGGCCAGCGCGATCAGCGTCGTGAAAATCGTATAACCGGCGATGAATGAGCGTGTGCCGTCGATGGGGTCGAGCACCCATTGGTAAGGCGATTCGCTGCGCACATTGCCATATTCCTCGCCGATGATACCGTGCTCGGGGTAATGTGCTTCGATGAGCGCGCGCATGGCGGCTTCGGCCTCGCGGTCGGCCAGCGTCACCGGGCTTAGATCGGCCTTGCGGTCGACGATTACGGCCAAGCGCCAGTAGCGGCGCAAAATTTCCCCGGCGGCATCGGCCATGTGATGCGCCAGCGCGAGCATGCGATTATCGGCTTGCAAAATAACGTTTCCTTATTGATGCTGGGCTTATGGACATTCATGCCCGAATTCAGCAATTTCTGCAACACGTGATTCCCTCTCCCCTTGGGAGAGGGTGGCGCATAGCGCCGGGTGAGGGCGGTGCCAAGGTGATAGGCCCTCACCCTAACCCTCTCCCGGAGGGAGAGGGGATTACTAAGGCGGGCGTCGTACCTTTTATCCGGCAGGACACGCAATTATCCTATTATTTCATGAAGCCGGTGGCGCGTCACGCCCATCTTGCCGCGCCGAAATTTCAATTGTGCAAGGGGACGCGGATGGTTCGTTTGCCGGATGGAAGTTGGCAGGATATGGGGAGTGGAATGAATGGAGAAGATATAAAGGAATCGCTTGCCGAAACGGCCTTGCGCGAGGGCATCGAAGAGTTAGGATTAAAGCTTGAGAATATAAAGCGGCTGTTCGATGCCGGGCCGTATGGTTTTTCGTCGGCGGTGACCGGCAAGGGCAAAAAAATGTGGCTGTTCGCGGCGGAGATGGCATCGCAGGATTTTTCCGATGATGTTGCGCCGACCACCGCCGAGTGCACCTGGCTTACGCTTGATGAATTCGCGGTTGCCGGGCGCGAGGATCATGTTGCTATTTTGAGGGATATAGAAGAAAAGCTGGGATGAGTGGATAATTAGATGATTGGATGATTAAATAAAATTTTGGTCATCCAATCATCTAATTATCTAATCATCTTATTCCTAAGGAGCATCCCCATCCAACCCGTCGAACGCAATCCGCGCTTTACCAACCCGCTGGCCGGTTCCACCAGCCCATATCTGCGGCAGCACGCGCATAACCCGGTATTCTGGTATCCGTGGGGCAGCCAGGCGCTCGAGCGCGCCCGCGTCGAGAGCAAGCCGATTTTGCTCTCCATTGGCTATTCGACCTGCTACTGGTGCCACGTCATGGAGCGCGAGGTGTTCGAGAATCTCTCCATCGCCTCGCTGATGAACCGTCATTTCATTAACATCAAAATCGATCGCGAGGAGCATCCCGAGCTCGATGAGATATACATGGTCGCCCGCCAGCTGATGACGCATGAAGGCGGCTGGCCGAACAATGTTTTCCTCACGCCGGATTTGAAACCGTTTTATGCCGGTGGAACCTATGCGGCCGACGAAAGCTATGGAAAACCGGCTTTTCCGCGCCTGCTCGAATGGCTCAATCACGCATGGACAGCGCAGGAAAGCGATGTCAGGAAAACGGCGGATAAGATTACGGAGGCGATGCAGCCGTATCTGGTGTTCTCCCCCTCCCTGACCCTCCCCCGCGAAGAGGCGGGAGAGGGAAAAGAAAGTCCCCTCTCCCCGCAGGGGGGAGGGTTAGGGAGGGGGCAGGCGCAGCAATTATTCGCGCTAATGAAAGAGCATCATGACGGCCGCTCGGGCGGGTTTTTCCAGGCGCCGAAATTTCCGCATGAATGTTATTTGAGTTTCCTGCTCGGGTTTTATGAGCATACGCAGACCATCGAGGCGCTCGACATGATAACGCGCAGCTTGCAAAAAATGGCGGCGGGCGGGATTTATGACCATGTTGCCTGCGGGTTTCATCGTTATGCCGTTGATAAGGAATGGTACGTGCCGCATTTCGAGAAAATGCTCTACAACCAGGCACAATTGGCGCGCGTGTACACCGATGCGGCGCGGCTCACCGGCAATGAATATTTCGCCGACATTGCCAAAAGCATTCTCGATTTTGTGAGCGGGCCGTTCACCGATGGCAACGGCGCGTTTTATGCCGCCTTCGATGCCGAAACGGACGGCGTGGAAGGCGCCTATTACGCCTGGACAGCGGAGGAATTGCAGGAAGTGCTGACGCCGGAAGAGGTGCGTTTTTTCACGGTGTTTTATGCGCTGGCCGACATTCCGAAATTCCCCGGCCACAAGCACACGGACGGGCAGGCCATCATCGCGCGAAAACCGCTCGACCTGGCGGCGCGCGAGCAGAATATGCCCTATGTGCAATTGGCGGCCATGACGGGGCAGGTGATGAACAAGCTGCTTACGGTGCGCAACAAGCGCAAAGCGCCGCATCTCGACGACAAAATTATCGTCAGCTGGAACGGGCTAATGATCGACGCATTCGCCCATGCCGGAAAAATTTTCGGCAAGCCGGAATATGTTGCGCGGGCGCGCAAGGCGGCGGATTTTTTGCTGGAGCATGCGATTGATAATGAGGGAAGTTTGAAGCGCATTGTCGTCGGCGGGCGAGCGCAGATCGATGCGATGCTGGAGGATTATGCGTTTCTCATCAAGGGGCTGATAACGTTGTGGCGCGCTGGCTCAGAGGATAATCTGCTCGATGCGGCGAAATCGTTGGCAGTGCGTGCAGAGGAATTATTTGCCGATAACGCCGGGGGATATTTCGCTGCGCAGGCATCGCAATATTTGCTCATGCGCATCAAGAACGGCGAAGATTCAGCGACGCCCAATGCCAACGCGGTTATGCTGCATAATCTCCTCGATCTTTTCGAGATCACGAAAGACGGCGCATACCGCGATAAAGCGCAGGCGCTGGCCAATTATTTCCTCAATGGTCAGACGCGCGCGCTGGTCGAATGGGCGACGATGACGCATGCAGCAATGAGACTGGAACCCTCACCCTTCCCCTCTCCCTATAAGGGAGAGGGAAAACGAAGCGAAGCTGAGTTGGGTGAGGGTGTAGCCGATAATGCCGTTACTCTCACCGCTGCATTATTCCCCGCCGATGCAAAGCCGGGCGATCATTGCGAATTGATCGTTACGCTCGAAATTAAGGACGGCTGGCACATCAACGCCCATCGCGTGAATGCGCCGTTTTTGATTCCAACGCAAATCGAAGTGCAGGGCAAGGGGGTGGAATTGCTCGATGTGCTTTATCCCGAAGGTTTGCGTAAAAACGGTGCGGAGGGTGAATCATTGCTCGTCTATGAGGGACTGGTTAATGTTACGGCGCGGCTGAAACTGGCAAAAAACAGCAAGCATCGCCCGCCCATCAAAGCGATGATCCGCTTCCAGCCTTGCCACGGTGCGACGTGCCACAAGGTGAGGGATGTGAGTCTGACGGTTTAGTGGGCTTTTACCGTTTTTTCCTTGTTTCGTACAAGGAGCTGGCAGGGAAAGGGAATTTTCGGGTATGCACCAATTCTTTTGACAAACGCTCAATTGCTTGGTAAATTAATAGTTCTGCTTCAAATTATAATGCAAGCCGTTGCCCGCAAAGGGGGTATGTTTTTTTGGTAGAAGTGATTGTCCGCGATAACAACGTCGACCAGGCGCTGCGCGCGCTTAAGAAAAAAATGCAGCGCGAAGGCCTGTTCCGCGAAATGAAAATGCGCCGGCATTACGAAAAGCCCGCAGAAATGCGCGTCCGTAAAGCCGCCGAAGCCAAGCGCCGCGCGCGTAAGCTCGCCCGCAAGAATTCCGAGAGGAACGATTAGCAAATTCTACTAGGCTGGCCAACTTGCTTGGCTTTCTGCGCTTCCGGTGCTCACGTACTAAAATGTACGCTGCGCGCCGGTTCTCAAAAGCCTTCGCATTTGGCTCAGCCTAGCGAATTTGTCGGTGTATAATTGCCATTGCTGAGTCAATTTTTTCCTTTATACTTCCCCCATGCTCAACCCCTTCATCGATCTGCTGGCTGAACTGATTCATCTCTACATGCTGTGCGTCATCGTGTGGACGGTGATGGTTACGTTGATTTCTTTTAAGGTTATCAATAGCTATCAGCCGGTGGTGCAAAAGATCATGCTGGCGCTGAACCGGCTGTGCGAACCGGCGCTGCGGCCTATCCAGAAACTCCTGCCTGACTTGGGCGGCATCGACCTTTCCCCCATTATCCTGCTGCTTTTGCTCAATTTCGCCCGAAGCGCACTTTATACTTATTTTTATAATATATAAAAATCAGCCAGTTGCAGCTTTGCTGTAAACTTTACATTTACCTTTTCCTGCTACACTTAATCCTGATTTTTTATTGCACCTAGCGCAGGATACCCTAAAAAATTATCAATAATTTTAACCATTTTTTACCTTTCTATGAGATGATTAGGGGGTGAATTCTGAGCAATGGCGAGTTAAAAATGTGATGTTTTCTCAAGAAAGCCAACCCACAACTCCGTCACCTGCACCGCCATCGCGGCGCCGGGAAGCTGTTGTGTCCAACAATCCGCCGGCGATTGATCGTGAGATGCTTGCACAGTCGGCGCAAGCCGCGCTCGTGCCTTATCCGGGCGGCAATTTTTATCCGCCGGAGTTTTTAGCGCTGCTCGAAACATCCATCCAGAACGTCATCAATGAACACACTTCAGGCGCGCTGATGCTGGTGTCGATCACCAACCTGGCCATGATCATCAACGCCTACGGGCATGACACGTCGGAAATCGTCATTCACGATCTCATCAAAATGATCGAGGTCATGCTGCGCAGCGGCGATACTGTGTGCCGCCTGCAGCGCGACCAGCTCGGCGTTATCCTTACCAACAGCTATCCCGAGGACGCCGCCGTCATTGCGAGCCGCATCCACAACACCATCCAGAATTTCGGCCGCGACAATGCCGACACCGCCGCATTATACCTCATAGGCGCTATCGGCAGCGTCAGCTTCCCGCTGGAGACCACTGGCGCGCACGATGCGCTGGATAAGGCCTATGTCGCCGTCAATAGCATGCAGAGCGCGCCTTACCGCACATTCGAAATGACGTGCGTTGAGGCCGACCAGTGCCGCCAGCAGATGGGCCTGGCCAATTACCTGTTCAAGGCGTTCAAGGAAAAGCGGCTGCGCCTGGCCTACCAGCCGATCATCGAAAGCAAGACCGGAAAAACCCTGCATTACGAGGCGCTGCTCAGGCTCGTCAACCAGGCGGGAAAAATCAGCTCGGCCGGCGCGCTCATCCCGATCGCCGAAAAGATGGGGCTGATCGATGTCATCGACACCATGGTCATGGAAATGGTGATCGAGGAATTGCAGCACAACAAAGACGTCATACTGGCCTTCAACGTCTCCAACCTGACGACGGAAAATCCAGTCTGGCTCGATCGCATGGGGCAGCTTATCAAGGACAACCCCGGCGTCGCAACCCGCCTGATCGTCGAGATCACCGAGACCGCTGCGCACCGTGACTTACGCCGCGCCGCCTTTTTCGTGGCATCGCTGCAATCGATGGGCTGCCAGGTGGCGCTCGACGATTTCGGCTCGGGCTATACCTCGTTCCGCCAGCTCAAGGCGCTGTCGGTCGACATGGTCAAGATCGACGGCGTGTTCATCAAGGATATCGCGCAGAATGCCGACAACCGCTTTTTCGTCAAAATCCTGCTCGATTTCGCGCAAGGCTTCGGGCTGCAAACCGTCGCCGAATTCGTCGAAACTGGCGAAGTGGCAAAAATCCTCATGGAGATGGGCGTCGATTGCATGCAGGGCTATTATTTCGGCAAGCCGGCCAACCACCGCCCGTGGATCAATGAAGGCGAATATAGAGGCGAGTAGTCGCCGATGTCCTACATCGAAACCCAACTTGATCCCGGCGAGCGCATCGTCTACCGCGTGCGCACGCGCTGGACGGCCTATATTTGGGCTATTGCGCTCCTGGTAGGGTTGATGGCGTTCGGGCGGTTTACCGGACTCGTGACCACGGAGCTGGCGCTCACCGACAAACGCGTCATCGGCAAAACCGGCCTGATCCGCCGCAAATATGTCGATTTACCCTATGCCGCCATTGCGGTGGCGCGGGCGCAGCGCGGCTTGTTCGGCATATTGTTCGATTACGGCGCGCTTACCATTGTAGGGAACGACGGCAGCCGGGTGAAATTTCTCGGGCTGGCCGAACCGCTGGATATACAGATACAAATAGAAGAAGCGGTTGAAATGGCAGTCCTGGGAAGAAAATTGTCGCAGGCTCTAAGTTAGCGAAATGCCGCCGGTTTTCTTCCAACAGGGCTGAAATATAGAATATATATTTATCAATATGTTGATGTATTTCCTGTCTTTCCCCGTTTTTGTCATAAAACTGTCACTTTTATCGCGGCTGCGGCTGTTCTATAGTGAGTAAGCGCTAACCGCTAACGTGAAACCTATGGCCGATTTGCCCGAGCATACTCAACCCGAACCGCCCAAGCCCTTCGCCACCAAGGCGCTGGAGGTGGTGGCCTGGCCGCTTTCGGTGGCGATCGGCTGGTTCTGGGGGCACGAGCATTTGCGCAATAACCTATACGATACGCTCAAGCATGCTGAAGATTTTGAGAAACCCATCAGGAAAAGACATTGGGATAAAGTCAACGATATATCGGTTGCTGGCGGCGACATTACTGAAAAGCTGCCGGCGGAATATAAAATGTTTGATGCCAAGGTCACGGAATATTTTAGGCCGCGTGGATTAAGGAATACTATGGATTATTTTAGAGCGGCGCATAGAAACGAGAAGATTAAAGCGGCCATGATTGCTTTCGGCGCCGGTGGTTTCACGCTGGGCGTTATGTTGACCCTTGCGGAAAATAAGAGTCTGCAGGATCTTTTTTCGCGTAAAGAGAACGAAAAAAATACGGATCAAAGCGTCTCTAAATAAAGTATATTGATTCTCCTCCTGCTTTCGCCTAACCACTAAGGCATGTCCCCAATTACTACTATGCCTTGCATCTAGCCTTGTTTTCTCCGCTTCCGCTGCTCACGTACCCAAACGTACGCTGCGCGGCGGTTCTCGAAAATCAAGGCTATCTGCGGCGGCCTAGCGTAATTGGAGACACGCCTTAATTTTGTGCCGCTTTAGCTCAGGGGTAGAGCAACCGCCTTGTAAGCGGTAGGTCGTGTGTTCGAATCACACAAGCGGCACCATTTCTTTCAATAGGGCGTTTAGGCTGTGGCTAGCATTTTTGACCTGATAAGGCGGCCGGATTTCTTTGAATATTTAAGAGTATACCCGACATCGTTCTCCAGGTACAAGAGGGGATTACCTTCTGCCACGGCGATCTGTTATAACATATGTTGCGCGTCTCAGATCAATCAATTTTGCAAGTGCATCAGCTCGCGCATCGGGATCAATACCCTTTGCCTTTGGAGAGCGATCTTCAATTTCTTTCTCATCGGGCACTTGCTCAATTTCTGGATAGATGGATGTACAGCATTCTACAAAAGAAGGGTCAAATCCTTGAATGGGATACTTCAAAGCTTCGGGTGTGCTGACGCCACTCATTAGTTGATCGCGCAATTTCTCGATTTCTTTTTCGCGCTCCGCAGAATCCGGCAGGAGCTCAATGCCAATCCATTCTCCCCTCTTCGCCAGTTCTTTACGTCCATCGCGAGTGGGGAAAGGGCATGGTTTCTTACCGGGAACAGCGGGAACTTGCATAAAAATATAAGCTTTTTTTCCTGTAGGATCCATCTTTACTGTTTGGGAACGGTGCAATATTTGAGCCAGCAAATCCATATATGCTTCCGGCATCTCAATCTCATATAATTTATCGGATGTACCCATGCAGGGAAACCTGGCCTGTCCATCCGGATAGAACAGACAGCGCAATGCTTTTTCCCAATCTTTTTTGTCAAAGGCCATATTAAACGCTTTTAATTGTTCTGTAAGCGCTTCCCGATAGCGTTTAGGCAGAACTATGACCTGCTCTTTCGGCTTATCTTGAGGATTGTTCTGCACACTGCTTTCCTGCCCACCTTGCACAAAGGGTTTGGCATGGGTCAGGTCAAACAAGGATGTAATCACAGTTTCTTGGTCGTCTTCGTCTAATTTAAGAGGGAAAAGCTGACTAGTCGCTTTTGGCACGTATAATGCCACTTCGGCGCCCTTATCTGTTGTGCGCTCAAGATATTTTTTTAGCACATCGTCAGTTACGATATGTAGGCCATTTTTGAATGCGTTCAGCTCTTTTTCTTCATCTGGTTGCAAAGCCAATTCCTTTTCCTGCTTTGCAAGCAAACTTTCGAAAGAACTAAGTTTGTTATAACATTGAGCGGCACTTATATTACCCTCGGGAATTAATTTACCCTTTGGGTTTCTAAATAAGCTCGCGGCCAGCAACACATACTCCGTTCTTTCCTGCTTCCGTTCCGATGGTGTTTCAGTGGCCTTGGCTGCTGATGCTACCTGTTCCTGTGTTTTTCGAATTTCGTTAATGACAAGTGGATAAGCTTTCTCTCCCGTATGCCAATCTTCGTATTTGATGACATGGAACCCGGCAGGCCTAAAAGGCTCGAGAGCGATCATCTGCTTCAGCAGTGTGGCATAATCCTTCAATTTTTTGATGATGGTGTGATGTCCTTCCGCCTTCGTTTCCAGATCGTGGGCAATTTTCTGGAAACCGAAATAGGGATCGCTATCTTCGAATCTTCTTACAGGCTCGATAATGTCATTCAGATGATTTTGGATTTTTGTAGCTTTGGCGGGATCTTTTTCCCTCACCTTTGAGTCTACCACGAAATCGACCATAAACTGCGAGGTATCCTTACTTTCTTCTTTAATTAATAGGCGTTGTGCTGCAAGCCCTTCGATAAAGTATTTCGCTTTTTTTTCGTCTCCTATCTCTCTGCAGAACCCTTCCCAATCTTCAATTATACACGTGAATTTCCATCCGGTTTTATCGTTTGGGTTTGAAGGCTGTTGCGTACAACGCAGTTCCATGCAACTCGCCATGATGGTCATGTGTTTTGCGTATTCCAGCATGTTTGCCGCCGTGGTTGCATGGGTGCCATGCCATAAATCTTCCTCCCGGCAGGCATCGATATTAAGTTCCGGATTGCTGAAGTAATCCCACATGGTTGCCAGATCGTTGACTAGCAGTTTTCTGTCTTTTACTTTAAATTTATCGATTTTTTCTTTTGGTAGCGTATTCGGATCCAGCCTAGTCATTAAATTTTCCACACGCCCACCAGAACTCAATTGATCGCCATTAAGAGTGCCTACTAACTTATCGTCTTTGACGACTGGGATGGGAATACCTTCATGGTCTGCCATCAGCTCCAGTACATCTTCGGCCATTGCGTCCGGGGAGATGGGATCCTTCCATACGTTTTCTTCAACATATTGCGCCGCCGGAATAGGTGTCTCTTTTCCGGTATTATAGATTTCCAGGGGTAGCCCATCGATCATGGCGTCCAGGTTGCTACGAAATTGGTTGCGATGGCTTTTCACCAACGCCGGGGTAGGAGAAAAACGCCCGGGATCATTCCCATCCGGCTGCCCGCGTTTCCATGCATCTCCCAGTGCTCTTCTGACATTTTTCACAGCGGCGTGTATTTTGACAACCGTACCGCCGGCATTGGCCATTTCATTACGCCAACTGCCCGCCGTCGAAAGCTCGGCCATTAAATGGGGAGCGCTTCCCGCCAATGCCATGCTTCTCCAACGCTCGGCCGCGAGATCGCAGACATACGCGCTTTCTTGATGGGTGATGGAACCGAATTGCATGACGTCATCCCCGCAGGTGGTCCGGTCCAGCAACGGCGATTTAATCCAGTCAGTATTAAGGTTCATCACATCCGGCGTTCCCTCAAGATCGAGCGCTTTTTTTGCCAGAGCGGTTTTCCCTGCCGCTTGGCCGCCGACGATGAGCACCGCCTTGCGTTTAGTTGCATCGTATGAGGTTAAGCGCGGCAAACCCTGTTTTGCGGCTAATTGTGCCAGTAAGCTGCCATCAAAATATGCTTCATCTTCTCCGCAAATGAGCTTTCGTAATTCCCGCTTTTTCCAACGTACACGCTCTTCTTCGATGAGAACCGGCCGAATCAATTGAACATAACGCGTGGTTTGTTCTTCCGTTACTTCGTTTTCATCGCCTGCATCCACCCAACTGTCGCGTTCTTTTTGCAAAGCAGTCCGAGATTTATTTCTTTCCAGGCTTTTTTTATATCGTTTAATATTTTCATTATATTCTAATCTCTTGGTCTTAATATGTTCTTCAGCAAAGGGAGCTGGTTTTACCGTTTCCTGCCATAATTCCCGATCGCTCTTTACCCACGATCTGTTCTCGATACAAGCCGGGTGTAGGTTATTACGTGCTATATAGTCGGGTGTCAAAAGCTCCAGAAATTCTTTATAATTTTTCTGAATATCGCTCAATTTATCCGCGGCGGTATCACCAATATCCTTCACATTCTGTGTTTGCTGAATTTCGTCATATATCTTACGGCATACTTCCGTAAATTGGCTTTGATTATCAAAGCGGAAATGTGTTACCAACCCCACGATAACTTCATGCAATGCCATGCGTTGCAATGAAAAATCATAAATGATATTCGGGTTTTTTACCTCGTGCCCATTGCGGATAATGGCTTTCTTACGAAGATAGAATTTAATATTTTCTTCTTGTGTTTTTTGATCGTGATTTTTTACGGTCCACAATTGTCCTGATGGATCGTAATAGGATCTATTATAAATCGTCGGCGGAATATTTCCCGTCTCATATTGCGGCACGAACCAGTCTGCAAATGTGAGAAAATTTGTGTTATCGGTTGGATTATTAGCCGTCATAAAAAACGAAAATCAAATAGCCTGAAACGTTACATCCTTTTTTCAACTAAATATCCCCGCCAAAGGGGCAGGGAATATAGCGTATTAATAATAAATTAACCACAACTAATTGGTCATGGCAATATATGCAATAACAATAGGATGAGTTTATAAATAAAATTATATTATAGAATAGTATAATCAATGGCTTATTATAGTCAATGTAAACCAAAAATATCAATCCCCTCCTGCGAATAGATGCTGATGGTTTAGCAAGTTTGAACACGATATACGCTATTTCACAGGATTTCATGGCGTCACCATGTGCGCAGTGCGTAAGGTCGTGTTCCGTCTTGCATCTGGCATGTAATACAGTGTAATGAGATAAACTGGCGAATATCCCGGTAACGACTCAAATCTTGCCCTTGTAAGCGGTAGGTCGAGTGTTCGAATCACACAAGCGGCACCAACTCTCACAGTAAAGACGAGTAGAGGTTGCAACAAGTTTTTTTAATGCTCAGGTGAGGAAAAATGCGGCTATTGCTTGCAGAAGACGATACGATGCTAGGCGATGCGCTATCGGAGGCGCTCTCGCAGGCCGGCTATAAGGTAAGCTGGTTCAAGGATGGGGAATCTTCGGAACTGGCGGCGATTTACCAACCCTTTGATGTGGCCGTGCTGGACATAAACCTTCCCAAGCGTTCCGGATTGGATATCCTGAAATCATTGCGTACGCATAAGCGCATGTTGCCCGTACTGATCCTGACCGCCCGCGACACGCCGCCTTACCGCGTGGAAGGGCTGGATTTAGGCGCCGATGACTATATGGTCAAGCCCTTTGACCTGGAAGAGCTTTTGGCGCGGTTGCGCTCGGTTATTCGCCGCAGCCAGGGCAGAACGGAAAACGTGATTGTGGTGCGGGAGGTGACGTATAATCCGCAAACGATGCAGGTGACCAAAGAGGGCGTGCTATTATCGTTGCAACCCAAAGAAATTAGTCTTATTGCCCTGCTGATGCGTTCCGCCGGCAGCCCGGTCAGCAAATCCCGCATTGAAGAAGTGCTTTATGACACTGAGGAAGTTTATGAAAGCAATACGGTGGAAGTGTTGATCTATGGACTGCGCAAAAAACTGGGGTATGATTTCATTAAAACGCAGCGCGGCATCGGCTATATGATTCCTTTATGAAGCAGAACCGTTCGCTGAAATTCGCGTTGCTTAAAAGCATCGCCATTCCGCTGATCGCATACCTGCTGATCATCCGCACCGTATCGTTTTACAGCGAGAAGCAGGAAATCGCCGAAGTCTATGACGCGCATCTTATCACTGCTGCCAACGTGCTTTATTTTCTCACGCAAAAGGAATTATCGGAGAATGACGGCGATGATTCTTCCGAACTCGATATAACGGATAAACTACTCGACAAAGAAGAAAGAGAAATTTTCGACAAGCACGCCGAATGGCGCATGTTTCGCATTTGGATGAACGGCAGGATGGTATGGACTTCGGATGATGACATACCTGCCAGCATTCCGCCGTTTGCGCATGGATTCACCAATGGCCATTTCAACAATAATGATTGGCGAATTTTTTCGCTGCATGTGCCGGACCAGAATATCATCGTCGAGGTGGCGGAGCAGCAGCAGGCGCGGCAATATTTATTGCTGAGCATACAACAAAAACTGCTGTGGCCGTTCCTTCTGTCGCTGCCCATTGCAGCGTGGTTGTTCATGCGGGCGCTCGACCATGGCCTTTCAGGGCTGCACCGGGTGACGCGGCAGATCCATGCCCGCTCTCCGGAACTGATGGAGCATCTGGATACGGAACAGATGCCGTCCGACCTGATGCCGCTGGTCGAAGCCATCAACAGCTTGCTGTCCAGGCTTGCCTCATCCCTGGAAAGGGAACGGCAGCTTACCGACCATGCCGCGCATGAATTGCGTACGCCCTTAGCCGTGCTCAGGCTTAAGGCGCAGATGGCCATGCGCGCCAAAAACGATGAGGAAAGGGATAAAGCGCTGGGATCACTGTTGCTGGCCGTCGACCGCGCTACGCATCTTAGCGAACAATTGCTGACGCTGGCGCGTATCAGGCAACAGCATTATCCTTTGGAGACGTTCGATATCACGGCGATGGCGCGCAAAGTCATCTCCGAAATGCAGGTGTTAGTCGACCAGCGTCATATCCAATTGCGAGTGACGGGCGATGCGTCTCTGCACGCGCAGGCAAATCCAATGTTATTACAGATTCTGCTGACCAATATCATCGGAAATGCGATTAAATATTCCCCCGTACATGGCGAAGTCTTGGTCAATGTCACGCGCCTTGATAACCAGGTGATTATGGTAATAACGGATAATGGCCCCGGCATTCCGCCCGAAAGCCATGAAAAGGTATTTGAACGCTTTGCCCGGCTGGATGTTGAAACCAACGGTAGCGGGCTGGGACTCACCATCGCCCGCCAATGCGCCGAACTGATGGATGCCGCGATTATCCTGGATACTCCCGCTAACGGCATCGGCCTGTGCGTGCGTATCGCGTTTCAGGCGGCATGAACGATTCCTAATTCTTGCTGCTCAGTTTCCGCTCATCTTAATAGTGTAAAGGAGTATCCATCTATTTTATAAAGGAAATTTCATAGATGCATTGGAAAGTCATTTGCGATTTTGACGGTACTGTCGCGCTGCAAGATACTACCGATTTGATTTTAAGCGCTTACGCTGACCCGGAATGGGAAACGATTGAGCAGGACTGGAAACAGGGAAAAATCGGTTCCGCTGAATGCATGCAGCGCCAGATACGATTGGTCTGTTCTAATTTGCATGAGCTCGATGCGCTGCTGGACAGCGTGGAAATTGATCCGTATTTTAAGGACTTCGCCTTATTCTGCGAAAAGCATGGCATTCCGCTTACCATCGCCAGCGACGGCGTGGATTATTTCATCGAGCGCGTCCTTACCCGCCATCAGCTTTCGCATCTGCCGATACGCGCCAATTGCCTGATATTTCTGGGCGAGGACCGGTATGATCTCGGGTTCCCGCACCGGGCCGGCGACTGCGCATCGCAATCCGGGCATTGTAAATGTAAAATGGCCGGGTCGGACACTGTGCGCACTTTACTGGTGGGGGACGGAAAATCGGATTTCTGCCTTGCCCACCAGGTGGATCTGGTATTCGCCAAGAAAAGCCTTCTCGATTACTGCCACCGGCAACAATTGCAGCATGCGGCATTTGACCATTTCGGCGAAGCGCAAGCCATGCTGGCAGCGTTGCTGGAAATGCCGGCCCGTCAGCCGTTGCCTGTGATAGCGGCATAAAAGAAACCTTATGACCTCCAACGCTACTGCCCGCATCATTCCCTGTGCTGAATCCAAGCCGATTGACGACGCTGCCTTGCGCGCCATGGAGGGGGAATATTGCTCGTTCGGCGACACGGTGCATTATCTGGAAACGCCGCCTATCTTCGAACGCTGCGAAGGGTCGTATATCTACGACCGGGCAGGCACACCGTTCTTTGACCTGCAGATGTGGTACTCGGCGGTCAATTTTGGCTATGCCAACCCGCGCCATAACGAAGCTGCCAAACGTCAGCTTGACCATCTGCCGCAGGTGGCGTCGCAATATCTCCATCGGGAAAAAATCGAATTGGCGGCGCGGCTGGCACGCTATAATCAGCAAACATTCGGTGAGAAGGGACGCATCCATTTCAATGTCGGCGGCGCCCAGGCGATCGAAGATTCATTAAAGCTGGTACGCAATTTCGCCGGCGGCAAAAGCCTGATGTTTGCCTTCGAGGGCGGCTATCATGGGCGCACGTTAGGCGCTTCCGCTATCACCTCCAGCTACCGTTACCGCCGCCGTTTCGGTCATTTCGGCGACCGCGCGCAATTCATTCCCTTCCCCTACCATTTCCGTGGCATCAAGGGTATGGACAAAGAAGAATATGGCTTGCACTGCGTGCGCCAGTTTGAGCGCCTGTTTGAAACCGAATATCATGGGGTATGGGACGCCAAGGCAGGCAAATGCGAATATGCCGCCTTTTACGTCGAGCCGATTCAAGCCACCGGCGGCTATGTGATTCCGCCCAAGAATTATTTTACCGAACTTAAGAAAGTCCTCGACCGTTATGGCATTTTGCTGGTCGTCGATGAAATACAGATGGGCTTTTACCGCACCGGAAAAATGTGGGGCATCGAACATTTCGGCGTGACGCCGGATGTCATCGTTTTCGGCAAGGCGATTACCAATGGCCTCAATCCTCTATCCGGGCTGTGGGCGCGCGAGGAAATGATCAACCCGCAGATTTTCCCGCCCGGATCGACGCATTCGACCTTCGCCAGCAACCCGATGGGTACGGCCGTGGCGCTGGAGACTATGAAAATGCTCGAGGAAGAAGATTATGAAACCATGGTTATGGCCAAGGGCGCCTATTTCCTTGATCGCTTAAAAGAGCTGCAGAAAAAATACCGCATCATCGGCGATGCCGACGGGCTGGGGCTGGCGTTGCGTATAGAAATCTGCGCCGAAGACGGGTTTACCCCCGATAAGGCAACCACCGACCGGATGGTGGACGAAGCCATGAAAGGCGATCTTGATTTCGGCGGCGGCAAGCAGGGTGGTCTGGTGCTCGATATCGGCGGCTATTATAAAAATGTGATAACGTTGGCCCCGGCGCTTACGATTGCGCAAGGAGAGATCGATCTTGCCGTCCGCCTGCTCGATCAACTGTTCGCGCGTGTAACTAAATAGAGTTCGGGCATCATGCAGCTGCACGTGCTTCATCTCGATGATGCGCTCCTGTCGCAGCCGCGATTTATGCAGGCGTGCAAGCTGTTTGCGGCGCGCGAAACCGATGCGCGCGGCATAGGGCCGGTGATCCGCCTTTGGGGCGGCGAGGAGAGATTGCAGGAACTGGCGCGCGCCTTGCCGGATTCCGAGGAGCCTATGCTGACCTTTATCGGCTCGGGCGATTTCCATCATGTGACGGCATTGATGCTGGCGCGATTGTCGCGCCGCATCGATCGTCCTTTTACCCTGATCCATTTCGACAATCATCCGGACTGGGTGCATTTCAGCGGCGGCATGCATTGCGGGTCGTGGATCAACCGCGCCATCGCATTGCCGCAATTGGCCAAGGCGATTACCATTGGCGTATCCAGCCGTGATCTCCGCTGGCCGGAATTGAAGCGCGCCAATCTGCAGCTCATTCGCGACGGCAAGCTGGAGATGTTTCCTTATGCCCATCCGCCGAGCCGCGTATGGGGGGAATACGGCATCGGCGCCGGCCATACCCAGCAAGGACGTTACATCGTCTGGCGCAGCATGACGGATGGGGATGAGGTCGATTTTTTGAGGCTATTGCTGGCGCGCATCGAGACCGATGCCATCTATATCACCGTCGATAAGGACGTGCTGGCGGAGGAAGAAACCATCACCAACTGGGACCAGGGACGGATGACGCTTTCGCAATTATGCGCCATGGTGCAGGCGCTGGGGGAGCGCTGCCACATCATCGGCGCTGATGTGATCGGCGATTACAGCGAACCGGCGTATGGCGGCGGCCTGTGGCCGGTGATCAAAAAGCGCGTGGAGGCTTTCATCGACCAGCCGCGCCGCCATATGAACGCCGCCGACATTGCCGCGCGCAACGAGTTGTCTAATCTGGCGTTGATCAAAGTGTTTCAGGAGGCCATGGCATGAGTGCTGCAATGATAGCATTGCTTGCCGCCTGCGTCGTCATCGAAACGGCGCGCGAACTGTGTTTTAAACTCGGCGTCGATAGTGATGAACGCAGCGAAACAGAAAAAGGCATAGTGCAGATGGTGCTGACTACGCCGTGGCTGATGCTTGGCATCGGCTTATGGATTATCGAGATGATCGCCTGGATTGTCGTACTGGAACAAGTGCCGCTCAATATCGCCTTTCCGGTGGTAAGCCTGGTCTACGCGACGGTGCCGATAACCACCCGCTGGTTGCTGAATGAGCGCATGACGCGCTGGCAATGGACGGCGGCGGGAATAATTGTCACCGGTGTGGCATTGGTCGGAACAACGGGGATATAATGGTTACAAAAGACAGGATATTTGCGCATCGCCGCCTGGATATGATTCCGGTGCTGGCCGGTATCGCGCATCTATGTTTCGTCTGGTGGATGATTCTTGGTTATGCGCATCGCCCGTTATGGCTGAACGGATTGCTGGGCTGCCTGTATGCCGTCTCCATTTCATGGAACATCAACAGCGTCTCGCACAATTTCATTCACAACCCCTATTTTACGCGCGGCTGGATGAACCGGGCATTCAGCTTGATTGAATCGCTGGCGATTGGCTTCTCGCAGACCATGTATCACTGGGTCCATATGCGCCACCATGCCGGTAACAGCGACCGGCCGGACAAGGACGGCAACACGATCGACTGGCTATCCATTTACCGTCATGGCGAAAACGGGCAGCCGGAAAATCCCTGGCGTTTCGCATTTTTGAGTTTTTTCCGCGATGATTTGGGGGAAATATTCCGCGCTGTTAAACGCAAAAGCCCCTTCAGCGCCTGGTGGGGCATTTTCGAGCTGGCAGCGTGGGTGGCGGCTGTAGCTGTGGCGTTTGCGCATGACTGGCATGCCATCCTGTTCTTCCTGCCCTTTTATTATGCCGGCCATTGCCTGTCGTCGCTCAACGGATATTATGAGCATTATCGCGGCAATCCGGACGTGCCGATTGCCTGGGGCGTAAGCAATTACAACCGGCTCTATAATGCGTTATGGTTCGCAAATGGCTATCACGCCGAGCATCATTTTCGTCCGCGGCTGCATTGGACGGGCATGCGCCAATTCCACCTGCAGATTGCCGAAGATCAGCGGCGGGCAGGCGTGCATACGATCGGCACATGCCATGCGCTTGGGTTTATGGCCAGAGAAAATCGCGCGGGGGCGGCATGAGCAAGGCGCAGGATTACAGCTTTTATCTCGAAGGCAGCAGCAATCGGGGCGTATTGCTGGTGCACGGCCTGACCGGGTCGCCTGCCGAGATGCGCTTTATCGGCAAGCAGCTGCACCGCCAGGGCTTCACCGTCTATGCGCCGGCGCTGGCCGGCCATTGCCGTGACGAAACGGCGCTGAAAATGACGCGCTACGAGGATTGGGTGGGCAGTTTGCGCGAGGCGCTTAGCCATTTCAGGCATCAGGTCTCCACGGTGCATGCCGCGGGCATTTGCGTCGGCGGCGCGCTGGCGTTGTATCTTGCCTATCTTGAGCCGCAAGCCGTCGCCAAAGTGGCCATCTACGCCCCGGCGCTCGATTACGATGGATGGAACCAGCCGAAATGGTCGCGCGCGGCGCGGCTGATGCGCGAAGCGTTGATTCGCATCCCGCTGGTTCGCGAGGCCCGTTTTACCGAGGAGCACCCCTTCGGCATCAAGTCCGACCGTATCCGCAAAGCCCTGGTCAGCAATGCGCCGGGCATCGAAGGCGCGTTGCCGGCGTTTCCTGCCGTGGCGCTTTATGAGAATTACCGCCTCAATGATGCGCTCAAGCGCGCCCTGCCGGACATTACGACGCCGACGCTCCTGATTCACGCCAAGGAGGATGACGTGAGCCATCCGCGTAATTCCTTCGCTATCCAGAAACGTCACGGCGGCGATTGCGAAGTGGTGCTGCTGGAAGACAGCTATCATATGATTCATGTCGATCAGGAAAGGCATAAAGTGGCGGCTTTGACGGCGTCATTCTTCGGCGCTCCTGCATCCCTGTACGAGGAAGAAGATGGCACAGGCGGCGCATAATAGACTTCTCCATAAACCCTACTACGGCGGCCACCTGTTCGGTTGCTCCGGTGCTCGAATCCTCATGTACTTGCGTGTACACTCCGGTTCTGTGCTCCGGTGCGCCCTCCATGCGGCTCACCGTAGCGGGTTTCTGAAGAAGTCTAATCTTGATGTCTGCGGTGAAATGGCGCCTTCTGCTCCGCAGCTACGGCTGGTCGACACGATACGCGGCGTGGGGCGGGAGGCGTGGAACGCCTGTTTTCCGGGCGAGCTGGAGCATTATGACTATTTGCTGGCGGCGGAAGAAGCGGGGCTTCAGGGCTTTGCATTGCGTTATGCCGTTCTTGAACAAGACGGACGGGTGCTGGTCTGCATGCCGGCGTTCTTCATGGATTATAGCCTGGCCACGACGCTCGAAGGCGCGCCAAAGCGTTTCATCCGGTGGCTTCAGAACTATTTCCCGCGCTTCCTTGTGCTCAAGCTGGCGTGCCTGGGATCGCCGGTGACGGAATGCGGTTATGCCGGGTTTCATCCGGCGGTAGCGGAATCCGAACGCGCGGCGTGGCTGCGTTTGCTGCTCGCAGGATTTCACCGCCAAGCGGTGCGGCAAGGGTTCCGCCTGATCGGCGTGCGCGATGTGCCGGCGTGGCAAAAACCCTTATGGGATAAAGTAGCGTTTCCTTTGGGGTTCCGCCCGTTGCCGAGCATGCCTACCGCCGCTCTCGACATCGATTTTAACAGCATCGACGAATATCTGTTGCGTTTGGGCAGCGAAACGCGCAAGGACATGCGCCGCAAATTCAAGATGCTTTCACATCTGCGCATCGAACAGCGTGCAAACATTGACGATATATTGCCGCAAATACATAGGCTCTATCTGGACACGCGCCACCGTGGCGATTTTGAATTCGAAGAATTGACGCCGCAGTATTTCAGCGGCGTGCTGAAGCATATGGGAATGCAGGCGCATTGCACGCTCTACTATGCGGGCGATCGGCTGTTGGCCGCTAATTTAATGCTCAAAGACCGCCGGCGATTGCTCGATAAGTTTTTCTGCATGGATGGCACGGAAGGCCGCCGCTATCATCTCTATTTTTTAAGCTGGTTTACCAATGTGCAATATTGCCTTGACCATGGCATCGCGCGCTATCAGAGCGGCCAGGCAGGCTATGCTGCCAAGCGGCGTCTCGGCAGCGCGTTTGCGCCCAACTGGCTGATGTTCCGCCATGCCAACCCCCTGCTGAACGGGCTGCTGCGGATGATCGCGCCGTTATTGGCGATGGGAGACGATGCATGAGCAATGCAGCTTTGCCCTCTCGCAGCCGGTGGCTTCGCCATATGGCGTGGGTCTGCCTGCCGGTGCTGAGCACGGCCGGCCAGGTAACGATGAAGCTGGCCGCCGGCGCGTTGCAAACGCAGCCCTTCGGCCTGGGCTGGATGTTGGCGGCGGCGGCCTGTCCCTATGTATGGATGGTGCTGGCGCTGGAAGCTCTCAACTTCATCGTCTGGATGGACATATTGAAGCGGCATGCGCTGGGCATCGCATTCCCGCTATCGAGCATTGCCTATGTCAGCATTGTGCTGGCAAGCCGGTGGCTGTTTCACGAGCCGATCGAGGCTTTGCAAATGGCGGGCATGACCCTTATCCTTATCGGTATTCTACTGATGGGGCGTTCCCAATCTAAAAACCACTATTAACCGTGTGAGGAGACAAGCTATGTTGTGGGGAAAATTGTTACATTACCTGGTCAAATCGGGCGACCTGATGGTCATCGATGCCAAGGGAAAAACCCATCGTTTCGGGAGACGCGGCGATGCGATGAAAGCCGTGGTCAAATTGCACGATCCGTCGCTGCATTATAAGCTGTTTTTCTACCCCGAATTTTATCTCGGTGAGTCCTATATGCACGGGACGCTTACCCTCGAAGAAGGCAATCTCAATGATTTCCTGGCGATCCTGGCAGTGAATTTCGCCGTGTCCAAACCAACGCTGCCGGAAAAAATCGCTGAAAAACTGGCGCCGGTGACGCAGAAAATCCAGCAACACAACCCCATCGGCCTGGCGTTTAAAAACGTTGCGCCGCATTACGATCTTTCCGACCGCTTGTACGAACTATTCCTCGATGAAGATATGCATTATACCTGCGCCTATTTCACCGATCCGGGCAATAGCCTGGAGCAGGCGCAGCAGGATAAAATCCGCCATGTAACGGCCAAGCTGCAACTCAAGCCCGGCATGAAAGTGCTCGATGCCGGATGCGGCTGGGGCGGTTTTGCCATGTATATGGCAAAGACGGTGGGGGTCGATGTTACCGGCGTGACGCTCTCCGGCGAGCAGGCCGCGAAAGCCAACCAGCGGGCGAAAGAGGCCGGGCTTTCCGACCGCGTCCGCTTCCTGCAGAAGGATTTCCGCGAGATGAGCGGGACGTTCGACCGCGTGGCTTCCATCGGCATGATGGAGCATATCGGCGTCGGCTTCTATAAGCAGCTTTTCGCAAAGACCAAGGAGTTGCTCACCGACGACGGCGTCGCCTTTTTCCATTGCATCGGCCGGCTCGACGGGCCGGGCACGACCAATCCGTGGCTGCGCAAATATATCTTCCCGGGCGGCTATGCGCCGGCCTTGTCCGAAGTGACGAAAGTCATCGAAAAATCCGGCCTGCTCATGACCGATATCGAAATCCTGCGCATGCATTACGCCTATACGCTGCAGCATTGGCAACAGCGCTTCCGCGATAACTGGGATACGGTCGCCAACATCTACGATGAGCGCTTCTGCCGGATGTGGGAATTTTATCTGGTCAGCGCCGAAATGGATTTCCGCTACCTGAGCACCATGATCTTCCATATCCAGCTAAGCAAAGACATCCATGCCGTTCCCTTGACGCGCGATTACATGGTCGATTGGGAAAGGGCGCATCCTACGGAATATGACCGCGCCGCCATCGCACAAGCGGCTAAAAACTATGGCTGATATTGATCTTGAACAGCTCCGACGCCGCCAACTGGTTGCCGTTGAAATGCTGGTAAACGGGGAAGGCGACATCGCCGTATATTCTGAAGCCGCCCATATCAGCCTCGAGGCCGGGTGAGAGGAAAATGCGCTGGTAGCCGCTATCGCCGTGATTGGATCGTGCGCCATCGTCACGCCAGCGGTACGAGCCGAGGATTTGCGCGATAGGCGCGATGGTGGCGCTGCCGATCGTCCAGCCCTGATAATAGACGCCGGTGACTGCATCCACTTCGCTGCCGGGGCGGTATCCGGCGATGGTGAGGACCGGCTGGTCCAACTCGCCGTTGGCAAACCAATTCCAGTTTTTGGCGAGCCCGCCCATATGGTATGCGCCGAGCAGGATATCGGTGCTGCCCGTTCCGATCTCCGTGTCGCGGTCGAAATGCGGATAGGTATAATCGCCGGTCGGCAGCTTGACGCCAAACGTGATGCCGCTGCTCATGTCGGGTGAGAAGCCGGAATAAATACCCTTGATGCGCACATCGCCGAAGGCGGAATGGTTGAAGCTCTCAATATCGCCGCCGCCTAGGTCGGTCGTGAAATGCCGTTGCCAGTACGGAACTTCTGCTTCGACGCCCCAGGCGCGGCCGAACATATACTCCGCTCCGGCGGTAAAGAAACTGGTCTTGATATCCTTGTCATTATTGTTTGCGCCGGGTGCGCGCGATGTCCCGCTCCAATTCTTGTCCTGGTTCATGAAGTCATATTCTAGCCATGCCATGCCGCCTTCATGCGTCGGCAGCATGGCGCTGGTGCCGACATCGAATATCCCGCACCCGCAGGCGCATGCCCAGCTTGTCGCTGGCGTCAGCGCAATAATCAACGCAGCTATAAATAAGATTTTTTTCATCGAAGATTGTTCATAAACCATGCCCTCATTTCTGGCAATATTTATAGTAGCGCGCTACCGCCGACAAAACCCGCAAATAGCAGCCAGCCCAACGTGGCATTGGACATGAAGGCGCGGCGGCAGGAGGCGGGATCGTCGAAATTGGCGTGGCAGAGTTGCCAGCCCAGTTGCAATTCGGCAAGCAGCAAAGCGATAAGGAGCCAGGTAGTGCTTCCGGCGAATGACCCCGCCGCCAGCCAGAAGAAAACCGCCAGCAGGTAACACAGCCCGACCACGTGCCGGGTGTTGTCGCCCAATCGCAGCGCCGTGGATTTGACGCCGATGCGTGCATCATCGCACTTGTCCTGATGGGCATAGATGGTGTCGTAGCCCAGCGTCCAGAAAATGCAGCCGATGTATAGACATATGGCTGGGAATTCTACTGTCCCGCGCACGGCGGCCCAGCCCATCAGTGCGCCCCAGTTGAAGGTGAATCCGAGAAACAGTTGTGGCCACCAGCAGATGCGTTTCATGAACGGATAGGCAATCACCAGCGGCAGCGACAGCGCCGCCCATAAAACAACCGCCCAGCCCAGCGCAAATGCAACGCAAGCCGCCGCCGCCAGCAATATCGCAAGCAAAACGATGGCCTGCCTGACCCCGAGTTCGCCGCTGGCGAGCGGGCGGCTTTTCGTGCGTTCGACTTGGGCGTCGAATTTGCGGTCGGCGATGTCGTTGATAATGCAACCGGCGCTGCGCATCAGCGCCGCGCCAAGGGCAAATAACGCCAGCAGTTTCAGCGACGGCCAGCCGTGCGACGCCAGCGCAATCGACCACCAGCATGGCCACAGCAGCAGCCAGATGCCGGTCGGCTGATGCAGCCGCATTAGGCGGAGATAGGGGGAAACAATTGTCATGACAAGTTTATTTACATTTCATTCCCAAACATTTAGCCTCTGCGCCGCCATGAATCAAGCCAAACTAAAAATCCGCCTCTATGTGAACGAGCCTTTTGCCGCGCAGCAACATATCATGCTGGGGCAGGGGCAGTCGCATTATCTCGCGAACGTGATGCGTTGCCGCGAAGGCGACGGCGTTGCCATATTCAATGGCCGCGACGGCGAGTGGCTGGCGTCCGTTGCCGCCGTGCAAAAAAAATCAGTCACGTTGGCGCTGGTGAAAAAATGTCGCGATCAGAAAAACAGCCCTGATCTATGGATCGCCTTTGCCCCCATCAAAAACAAGACTGAGTTGGTGGTTGAAAAAGCGGTGGAATTAGGCGTTTCCGCGCTGCTGCCGGTGTTCACACGCCATGCCGTCGTCCGCAGCATCAATCAGGAAAAATTGATGGCTCATGCCATCGAAGCGGCGGAGCAATGCGGCCGCCTCGACGTGCCGAGTATCGAGGAGCATAAGGATTTGGCAACGTTGCTGGCGGCATGGCCAAAGGATCGCACATTGCTGTATGGCGATGAAACCGGCGGCGGCGCGGCGTTAAAAGCGTTGTTGCCCGCATTGCCGCGAGGAAAATACGGCGTACTTATCGGCCCCGAGGGTGGATTTTCTGCGGAAGAGCACCATATGTTGCGCATGGCTTCTTTTGTAAAACCGTTTGGCATGGGGCCGCGCTTGCTCCGCGCCGATACCGCCGCCGTGGCGGCGCTGGCCTGCGTTCAGGCGTGGCTGGGCGATTGGGACATTTTACCCTCCCCCCTTGCGGGGGAGGGTAGGGTGGGGGGGAGTTCTGAGAACCCTCTCCCCCTAACCCCCTCCCGCGAGGGGAGGGGGAATTTATGACCATTCTCGACACACTAAAATCGCTCGACGAATCACGCAGCGAAGATATCGAGCGCTGGTTTGCGCAAAAACGCGCCGAGGCAGCGCCATTTTTTTACACGTCGGTCGATCTCCGCCATTCGGGATTGCGCCTCGCGCCGGTCGATACCAATCTCTATCCCGCCGGGTTCAATAATCTCTCGCCCGCCGCGCGGGCGCGGGCTTCGCGCTTTATCAAACGCTTTCTGGAAGAACATTATCCGCAGGCAAAACGCATTCTTATCGTTCCGGAAAATCACACGCGCAATCTGAACTATCTGGAAAATCTGGCGACGCTGCTGTCGCTGTTTGAAACATTGGGCATCGAGGTGCAATTAGGCAGCCTGGCGGCGGAAGCGGGACAGCCCATCGAGTTGGAAGCGCCCAGCGGGCGCAAACTTGCCGAATATCCTATAAAACGCGACGGCGACCATTTGATGCTCGAAAACGGTTTTGCGCCCGAGATTATTATCGTCAATAACGACATGACGGCGGGCGCACCTACGATTCTTCAAGGCCTGCGCCAGCCTGTCTTGCCGCCGGTCGGCATGGGCTGGTGGCAGCGGCGCAAGAGCGTGCATTTCGCCGCGTATAAAACGCTCGCCCACGAATTCGCCGCGCAATTTTCCATTGATCCGTGGCTGATGTGCGCGGAGTTCCATCGCTGCGGCCTCGTCGATTTCAAGGAGCGCACCGGCCTCGATTGCCTGGCGAATGGCGTCGAAGCGGTGCTTGCGAAAATGCGCCAGAAATATGCGCAGTACGGCATCGCAGAAGCGCCGTACGTCTACGTCAAAGCCGAAAGCGGCACCTACGGCATGGGCGTGATGACGGCGCGCTCGGCCGATGAAATGCTCGACCTCAACAAAAAAGACCGCAACAAAATGCAGATCATCAAAGAGGGCACGCGCAACAGCGAAGTCATCATCCAGGAAGGCATCCCGACCATCGACGCGGTGAGCGGCAAACCGGCCGAGCCGGTGGTCTACATCATCGACGGCATACCCGTGGGGGGTATGTACCGCGTCAACGGCGGCCGCGATGCCTATGGCAATCTCAACGCGGCGGGCATGGAATTCACCGGCATGTGCGACGAGGTGGAAGACGAATGCGGCAAATGGAAATCGGTGCAGAATTGCCATTTCCGCAGCTTCGGCATCGTCGCCGCCATCGCCGCGCTGGCCGCCGCGAGGGAAGATTATGGCGTGGGGAAAGAGGGCGAGGGGATTTAAGTATTACACATCCCTACACATTTTAGTTGACAATACACACTGGTGTGTATAAACTGGGATTATGAATAGCAGGGATATAATCAAACTGCTTGAAAAGGATGGATGGAAGCTCGTCGCAGCAAAAGGCAGCCATCATCAGTTCAAGCATCCCCGCAAGGTGGGGCGCGTCACCGTGCCGCATCCGAAAAAAGATATTCCTGCCGGAACGCTGCATAGCATTATGAAACAGGCGGGATTGAAAAAATAGGAGGACATTATGGTTGCATATATAGGAGTCATTCATAAAGAACGCCGTTCGGATTACGGGGTGAGCTTTCCCGATTTCCCCGGCTGCATCACTGCCGGATCGACGATTGAAGAAGCCATGGATATGGCGCGTGAGGCGCTGGCCTTACATATTGAGGGATTGCAGGAAGATGGGGAACCGATTCCTGAACCATCCACGTTGGCGCAGGTCAAGAAATTCGTAGCTTATAAAAATGGCGTGGCAGTGGTAGTAGATGCGCCCATCAAGTCAAAAATGGTGCGCGTGAATATCATTCTCGACGAGAACCTGCTGCATCGCATCGACGCAAAAACCAATAACCGCTCGGCGTTTTTGGCAGAAGCGGCGCGGGAACATCTGCATCATTAAACCAATCTCTTCTGCAACTCCTCATACGGCAACACCCCCGCCACATCGCCCAGCGCGGCGACTGTGAGTTTTCCTTGCGATAATTGTTGGCCGAGGCGCAGTATATCTTCTTTAGTAACCGCATCGATTTTGGCAGTAATGTCTTTCACCTGCCGGTATTCGCCGTACATCAGCAGATGCCGCCCGATCCACGACGCCACGGTCTGCGGGGCTTCGCGCGCCATCAGCAATTCGGCTTTCTGCTGGTTTTTGGCGCGTAATAATTCCGCATCCGAAATGGTTTTTCCCATCGCGGCAATCTCTTCGCACAATACGCCGGAAAGCTCGCCCGCCTTATCCGGCGCCGTGGCGGCGTAAATGCTGAGCAAACCGCAATCCTCGTAGGCCGAGCCCATCGCATACACCGTATAGGCCAGCCCGCGCTTTTCGCGCACTTCCTGGAATAACCGCGACGACATGCCGCCGCCCAGAATATTGGCGTAAAGTTGCAGCGCATAATATTCGGGCGCATGCATCGATACCGCCGGAAGCCCGAGCAGCAAATGCATTTGCTCAAGATCGCGCGCGACGCGCGCCTCACCGCCGCCATACTGCGCCTTCTCAAACGCAGGCCCAGCAGGGTTTTGCGGATAGGAAAAATACTGTTCCGCAAGCGAAACGAATTCCGCATGGTCGATATTTCCGGCGGCGGACAGCACCATGCGCGGCGGCCGGTAATGCGCCTCCATGTAGCGGAAAAGTTCTTCGCGCGTATGCGTGCTTACGCGTTCTTCGGTGCTTAAAATCGAGCGCCCGAGCGGCTGACCGGGGTAG
>Ga0207070_1015_pt1 | contig 39633 bp, 33 predicted proteins | sample Alteio_BWMinHeat_92_FD_153591 | JGI IMG/M metagenome (GOLD analysis project Ga0207070, IMG submission 153591) | Enriched cells from forest soil in Barre Woods Harvard Forest LTER site, Petersham, Massachusetts, United States -... | ecosystem: Environmental > Terrestrial > Soil > Temperate forest >...
CGCTCGATGGTGAAGCCGCCGATGACGGCCTGCTGGCGCTGCTGTGCCTTGATCTTGAGCCAAGCTTTGGAGCGCTGCCCTGGCACGGATTGGCTATTCGCCAGCTTTGCGACAATCCCTTCCATCTGCCGCTTCGCAACGGCATCGAACAAAGCGGTGCCATGCTCGGCAACGTGCTCGCTCACTCTCACGTTCGGCAGGTTCTTGATGATGCTTGGGAGCAGCTCTTTACGACGCAGAAGCGGCAAGGTGCGGAGGTCGTATCCGTCTAGGTACAGCAGATCAAAGACGTAGTAGACAAGAACGCCTTTGCGGGGCCCGCGGTAGTTCTGCAAGAACTGGAATTGTGCCCTGCCTTGTTCGTCGAGGACAACGATTTCCCCATCGAGGACCGCGTCATGCCCGAGCCGGGTTAGCGCGTCGGCGATTGAAGGGAACCTCTCCTTCAGGGAGAGATGATTGCGAGAGTAAAGGCGGACGGACCGGCGCTGGACTTCTGCAATGCCCCGATAGCCATCCCACTTGATTTCAAAAATCCAGTCGGGATGATTGAACGCCTTTTCCGCTCGACTAGCCAACATAGGCGCGATGTTACTGGGCATCGCCGCGCGCGGCGCTCCGGAGAGGTTTACCTTTTTCTCGGCAACCGTGCCGTTTGGTTCAGGCGTTTTCGATTTGCGCCGTTTGAAACGATACGTTGTTACGCTCACGGAATGGTTCCTTAGCGCAGACTCAAGGGACTCGGCAGCGCAACTTGAGCGGGTAATCGGCCCCAGGTCATTCCTTCTTCGGGTCATTATTTGTGGAACAGACTCCTTAGTTTGCCGACGGCGCGCGAGACTTTGTAGTAAGCACGACCACTTCGTCGCGCACCACAAAGCGCACGCCGAGCGGACCCAACAGCTTTTCCAGTGCCTCGCGCAGGGGAACATCCTTAGCCGAGCCGGTCACCAGAGTATTGGGATCCAGCAGACCGGCGCGTCGGGCGGCCGGCTCTAAGACGAAATTCTCCTGGGTCTGCTGCTCGAAATGCTGGGCGATCTCGGCCAGCGACTTTTTCTTGAAGTCGAAGCTGACCTTGCGATCCAACGTCTTCTGAATCCTTTCGGCGCAGGCGCGCTGAGGCTCGGACAATTTCCCAGAGCTACCGGTTCCGTTTTTTCCGCGACGTGATTACCAGTCCCTTGTCATCTTGGTCGTAGCCGAGGTCCAGTCCGTCGAGGAGAAGATTCAAGGCGCTGCGCAGCGATACTAACCCCTGCATCTTGTAGGGCATCCTGGCGGAGGGAAGCACCCCCGCGGCCTTGAGCTTTTCCTGGTCCAGGCGAATCGGAATCCGGGCCATCATCGAAAGCATTTGGATGGCATGATCCAGTTGGGGATCGTCTAGCGAATAAGTGACGTTCTTGTCCAACGCCTTGGCCAGGCGGATAGGCATTGGCAGTTCGGGCAGCTTGGCCTCCAGCTGCTCTTCGCGAGCTTCGCCGACCAGGTTTCCTTCCGGATCGATGAGAATGGTTGTTGGGAAGGCGCGGACACCGTAATCCTTGATGGTCTGGCCGGTCGAGTCCAGGAGAACGGGAAACGGCAAATCCCGGTCGCGCCAATACATCTTCTTGACAGTCTTGAGCTTTTCGTCCAGCTCCTTGAAATCCTTGACGCTGCCGTCGTGGAAGGCGATGATTTCGAACTTGTCGCGATCTTTCTCTCGCGTTTCATAAAGGTCGATCAAGCCGGGCAAACTGCCCGCGGTGCAAGGCCCTCACCAAAATCCCCAGAATTCAATTAACACCCATTTTCCTTTGTAATCGGAAAGCTTGACCTCGGATTTGGCCCCCCGCGCGTCGGTCACTTTCCAGGCTGGCGGTGCTTTGCCGGCGTGCCGCGCGATGACGGTGGCTTCCATGTCCAACGTCTTCAGGTCTAGGTCGGGCGTTTCCGCCGCCAGGGTCAATTCCTTATTCACGTTCTGCACATCGGCGCCGTACCCCCAAAACTTGTATTTGCCAGGCGGCAGGAGAAAGGAAAACACCGCGTCCTTGGAGCCACATTGGGCGATTCGAGCGTTGGGGCCCACCATCAAATACACGTTGGTCCAAGTCGGCTTTTTGTTGAGCTCCTTGCAGAAGAAATCGCCGTGCACCTTAACCAAGGGTCCGACCTTGATCTCGACTTCTTTTGGTGCAGACTTGGGTTCGAGAACAACCAGACCCCCCGTCTTCCGGTCCTTATCCAGGGCAAGCAACGCTTGGGCTTGTCCGTAATTCTGGTACGAGAGCGTGAACTTGCCTTCCTTGTCCGATTGGACGCCGGTAAACGGCTGCATCTTGCCCGTCTCCGCGCCCCAGAACGTGGCCACATCGGCGCGGGCGACGGGCTTCCCCGCGGCGTCGAGGACCTTTCCTGTGATCTTTTGCTGCTCTTGAGCGTGAGATTCGTCTCACCGTAGTTTCACGCTGAGACGAATTCGCCAGGCACACCGGTGGCGGGATGGCGGCGTGGGGGTGGAGCGGCAGCGTAACTTCCTGTATCCCAATGGGTTACACTGCTCGGACCTCCCCGCCTGGTGCCCTTTTTTCATGGCGGGATGGCGGGCAGGTGCACGGGCCTAGGTACTGGCGGGCGAGGTGGGCAACAAGGCAAACTGCCCTAGTGATTGGCGGGCGGGGTTGGCACCTTGGCAAACTGCACGCTTCGTCTGAATCCGGCGGACGCGCGGCGATTGAAAAACAAACTATTTTTGTTTGCGGGACGTTTCCTGTTCGGAAGCTGATGGAGGATTTGGCTCGAAGGATGAGGCCGGCTCGTTGGATTCGGCAGTGAGAAAGTCCCGAATGAGCCGGCTTTGAGACCCGTTCGACGCCCCGGAAGGGGGCAGGAAATTGACGGTGCTGCTGTTGGTAGGCGGCTGAGTGGGGATCACCGTGCTCCCCGATTCCTTCAGGGTGTCCACTTTCGCCGAGGCGGTCGGAGACTTGGTGTCCGATGTGGCCGTTGACCGGGGATCGTTCACCACAACCCAACTCGGGCCTGGAATCGGCGGCGAAGGGGCCGGCGACGTCTGATTGGACCCCATGCGACGGGCCGCCGGACATAGTTTCGGCATCTCTTCCGGCGGAGGCGGAGGAATCGGAGTCCGGGTGTGTTCCGCCAGAGCCTGGACAACCACCGCGGGCGTTCGGTAGCGATCCCAAGGATTCTTGGCCATCATCTTTTCCACGATCTTGGCGATGGCTTCCGGAACATCCGGCCGCAGAACTCGAATCGGCTTGGGTTTTCGACCCAGGTGATGAATCAACTTGTGATAGGCCATCGAAGTTTCATGAAAAGGCGGCTGACCGGTGAGCAAGAAGTAGAAGGTCGCCCCGAGACTGTAGATATCCGCGCGAATGTCGGCCTCGTCACTGTTGACGATCTGCTCCGGCGCTAGATAATCCTCGGTGCCTAAAATTCGCTTACAATCCGATTTGCCTGCGTTCGATTTCGCAGTCTCCAGGAAAAAGTGGGCCAGGCCCATATCCAAAATCTTGACGACTCCTTGGCGGTCCAGCAGTAAATTGCCGGGCTTAATGTCGCGATGGACCAGTCCCCGTTCGTGGGAATGCTGCAAGCCGAGCGCGGCCTGACGAATATAATGGGCCGCCCGCAAGACGTTCATGCGACCATGCTTGCCGACGATCTCCTGCAAATTGGAGCCGTCCACATATTCCATGACCAGAAAATGCAGTTTTCCGTCTTGGTCGATGTCGTGAGCGCAGACGATGTTGGGATGATTGAGGGCGGCCACGGCCTGGGCCTCTTTATAGAACCGGTCCAAGAACCAGCGGCTTTCGGCTAGGGATATGGGTAAAACTTTAACGGCCACTCGGCGGCGAAGCGCTTTGTGCTCGGCCAAGTAAACAATGCCCATGCCGCCGAATCCCAATCGCTCCAGAATTTGATACTTGCCAATATTGAAGCCGCGCCAGCGGCCCCGAAGAAGCTGCTCGGCTTGAAAGATGGTCAGGATGCCGTGACGGACCAGCTGGCCGGCAAATTCTTTTGGGTCGGTCGGCGATTTGGATTCGATGGGCGAATGGGAATTCGTCCATTGACCCACCGCGGTTTCCAAAGACGCGGGATTGACGACTCCGCTTTTGCGGGTCAAGGCAACGAATTCATCCACCGTTAAGGGAGCTGGCATCGTCCTACCTCCCCGCGCCAGCGAATCCTCAAGAGCATGCTTCGAGGCTCTCCATGCCGTCGCGGGCTGTTGAACATCCTGATGCGTCGAAATAGCCAGATGATGGATGCAAATGATTCTGGGGATAATTGTAATTAGTGAGTCCCACTAATTGCAATAGCCTACTCTCAAGTATTAAAGAAAAAGCCGAAGATGGACGGAAAGCCACTCGGCGCTCACCACTTGTGTCAGCCCGACTCCATCATCAGGTCTTGCAGCTCCGCTTCGGTCAAGTTTCGCGAAAACGCGCAACCCGTGAACCAGCAAGGATTGCCTTCGATGACTACGGGCCGGGTGTGAACGACTCGAACGGAAACCGATCGAGGACATCTTCCGCTTTGAGTCTTCAACTCCACCGTTAAGGGCGCTCCCGAAGGGAATCGGTGCCGTAAGATCAATCCGATTCCGCCCAGCGATAGATCCACCACTTTTCCCGGCCAGCCGGCATCCTTGAGAGTTCCCTTGCTTTGGCAGGAAGCTTCCAAGGTGCTGGTGAATCTTACCCATGCGCGGCGCTCGATGGCCGCGGCTTGCGATAAACGCTCCGGCTTTTGCGATCCGGCTTTGAGCATTGCTCACTCCCTGGTGTAAACTTCAAGCAACTATAGGCCGGTCCCAAGGATGAGTCAAAAGCCCAAACTCCTCCAATTGCTCAAAGCAACTTGCCATACCAACCTGATCACTGCCAGACAGAATCTCCGAAATTCTCTAGCCGCAAACCCTGTCGGATTGCTACAATTTGCCCGCAGTCGTGCCTGTCTCGTTCCCGAGCTAAGGGACACGACTTGGAGTCAAGGATGACACCGCTATGATCCGTCTCATTTATTCACTGAAGCTGCATCGCCATCAACATGTTCTTCGCGCTCGCCAAAGAACCAGGCAAATCGCCGGGCTTTTAGGCTACGGGCCTTCTCACCAAAGTGCTGTTTCGGCGGCGGTTTTTGCGATCGCTTATAAATCGGTGGCTGACCGCAAGACCGCCAAGATACAGTTTTTGCTGGGTAATGATACCCTTCTCATCCGGTGCATTTTGTGTGCCGACGGAAAAGTTGACCGGGGAATTGTGCCATTTCGTCGGTCCAAAAGCGCTGTTTCTTCCTCTTTGAGTAGATCCTTTGCCGAACTAAGACCGACTGCTTTTGGCGATTTGAGCTTGGAACCAGGCAGGATGACTCTCACATTTCCACTCCCGGCGCAGTCTCCACGGTTGGATGCCGCGGACCTGCCTTGGCTCATCCGAGAAATAGGCCGAATTACTCCTTTCGATCCGCTCGAAGAATTTTATCAGCTCAATCGGGAGCTTTTGCGGCTTCTTCGCTTGGCCAAGATTGATGACCAAGCGGAGAATCGCGGAGAACATGCGGCTTGATAAATTGATCGAAAGCCGCTTTGCGTAATTAAAGCCCCTTGCATATCCGAAGTCTCACGACTTCGGCTACGGTTCATTTGCCGCAAGCTACTCTCTTTTTGCAACCGGCCGATTCGCCGTCCAAAAGAGAGCATTGACGAGCAATTGCTTGAAATTGTCGTCTGCGAAGTCCTTGGAATGACCTAAAGAGGTGTAAAACACCCGCCCGCCGTGACTGAGATGCGTCCAAGCCACCGGCTCCGTGTGCTCGGGAATTGAGCCAGTCAATAAGACCTGAGCGCCTTTGGCCAGGCCGCTATTCTTGTACAAGCTCCCGGCGGACCGGAACGGTTTCACGTTCATCAAAATGGAGTGGTCTTTGGCGTGCTTTTCGATTTGCACTTCTACGCCCGGCCCAGGTCCATAATGTCCTTGATAATTCCCTCCCAGAATTTCTTTGTCGAGCGCCAGCCAATTTTGAAATGCGTGACTGGCCGTGCGAACTCCTACGATCGGCTTTCCGGCCTGACAGTATTTCTTCACCTGTTCCAATTGTTCGCCCTCAATTGTCAGCCGGCGAGTGAATAAGAGCATCACATCGCAAGTCTTCAGGTTTTCCAAACCACGCAGATCGTTGTCCGCTTTCCGAAAAGCGCGGGAGCACTTGACGCGATAGTGCTTCTCCAGGAACTCTTGAAAACCGGCCAAAGAATGGTCGGAATCATATTCCAGCGAACCAGACACCAGGCAAACCTGGAGTGGTTTTTCCTCCTTGTCCGTCGGTTCTCTTCCGCGGGAGATGACGGGGGCTGGTGGGGTCGCATTCCCGCCGGTTTGAATGTAGCTAACCAAGTCGCGGATTTGCTGGTCGTCGAGCGGATCCAGAATGCTTTCGGGCATGAGCGAAATCGGAGATGGCTCCAGAGATTCGATCTTCGATTCGGCGAGGACGGTTCGGTCGGTCTTACTGTCCACCAACGTGACCGCTCCCCCCGAACGCTCGACAATGATGCCGTGGAGTACGCGGCCATCGGTCGTCGTAACGGTATGGGCCATGAATTCGGGTCGAATGATGGCGCTCGGATCAACCATGCTGGTGACCAGGAAATTGCGATTCTGGCGGTCGGCGCTGGTTAAGTCCGGCCCGATTTTGTTGCCCTCACCGAAAAGCGTGTGGCAGGTGGCGCAATGTTTTTGAAACAGAGCTTTCCCCGCAGCGGGGTCGCCTTTGGCTTGACCGAGTAAGTGCAGCACGCTGTTGATTCGGGCGACCTTTGCTCCCGGCGAAGGGGCCGCCACTTGGCCCCAGTGCTTGGCCACGAGTTTCTTAATCTCGGCATTGTCATAAAGGACAACCCGGCGAAGTTGATCGAGTGGGACATCCTCTGGACGAATCTTTCCTTGATTCACATTTTGAAGAAATGCTAAGGCGGAAGCCGGACGGCTCAATAAAAAGGTCTGCGCGCGCGAGCGCGCTTCTCCCGAAAACGTCGGGTAGACCGACAAAACGAAATTCGATACACGGGCGTCGGGAAACGCTTCGAGCGCGCCCAGAGCGGCCAGTCGGAGCGCATTCGATTTTGAATCCGTAAATACTTTTTCCAGCGCGGGGATACAGCCGGGCTTTCCGATTTGACCAAGAGCTTCGATCACACCCGCTCGATCTTGGTCTTTCTCCTTGGGATCGAGGATCATTTGTAAGGCGAGTTTATAGGCATCTCCACTGCCCAATCTCAATGCCAAGCGCACCAAGATTGGAGTCGGCCGCTCGCCCCACAATTCCTGTAAAGGCTTTTCCAGTTCCTGGGGGATTGAACCTAATTTTCTGCCTTCAAGTGCTTTCTCCATTCCTTGGACGACCAGGTTCCTCTCTTCGGTGGTGGGAGCCAGGCTGAGGAGCCTCGCGCAAGCCGCATATCCTGAGCTGCCTTCGGCCATGTGTCTTCGCGCCAGACGCTCAAGGATATAGCGACGCATCAAAGGAGCTTGCCACGCATCGGACTCTCGAAACCAATCGAGAACCTGGTCTCGATCGGAGAGCGCCTTGTCTTCGATGGCCCACCAAAGAAGCAAAGGAATATGAGGATCGTCGAGGTCCTCATGTCGACGGAGAAGCTCCCGTACGATTGGCAGTGCGTCATGGCCCGGCAATCTCTTGCAAGTGCTAGCGAGTTGGCTGCGAACCGAGGGATTTTTCTCCGTCCGGGCAATTTCCAAGAGGCTGGCAAGAATAGTAGAAGACAGGCCGCTTCGGCCCGCGCGCGTCAATGACGGCCGGGGAGGGTCGCCTAAGAATCGAATAGTCCACGCACGCACATCGGCGTTTGGATGATGAAGGTATGCCGACGCGGTCCTTTCATCAAAGCCCCCGCTTACATACAAGGCCCACAATGCCTCCAATGCTAGACGATCATCGTTTTCAAGTCCCATCGCGAACGCTCCGGGTTTTGATCCGGAAACCATTTTGCGGAGGGTTGGAACCCCGGCCGGGTCGCGGCGCTCGCCCAAAATGCGGTTGGCCTCGCGCCGATACCACTCGTTTGGGTGACTGAGTAGGCCGACGATCTGAGGAGTCGGCAGCTTGTTCAGATCCACGGAGTTGTTGCTGGCCGTCACCGAATGACGGGCTATTTTGTTGACCGCGATTCCGTCGCGGGGCTTATCAGAATTCCCAACATATTGCACCCTGAAAACTCGGCCGCGGCTGCGATCCCAATTGTTCACCGGATCCACGTGGTTAGCCCGCTTGTCGCACCAATCGGCGATGTAGAGTGCCCCGTCCGGCCCCACAAGACAATCCACCGGGCGAAAACTGTTGTCATTGCCGATCACAAAATCACCGCCGAAGTCGGCCGTGAAGCTCGATCCCCTTGGTTCCAAGACATGCCAATAAAGCGAATTGGAAAGTAAGTTGGCCGCGATGTAAGTGTTTTCGAATTCCTTCGGAAAAGACCCTCCCTGATAAATGATGCCGCCGCAAGTGACATGCCCGCCCTTGAACCCTTTGTAGGGAACGTGCTCGAAGTAGCCGAAGGTAAATGGATTGTGGAGCGGGCCGTGCTTGGCAAAGCCCTTGACATAGTAGCCGCCCTGCACTTGGTGAAGCATGGCGGAATTGCCCCAATTCGTTCCGGCAATCGCGTTGCCGTGAGCATCAAAATCGAGGCCCCAGGTGTTGCCGCCTCCCTCGGCAAACAACTCGAACTCGCGAGTGATCGGATGATAACGCCAGATTCCTTGCTGAAACTCCAAGCCGCGAATATGAGCGGTCACGGTGCTTCCCTGAGCGCCGTAAAGCCAACCGTCCGGACCCCATTGCAAGGAGTTGGCGACGGCATGCGCATCCTCCATCCCGAAACCCGTGAGCAGCACTTCCGGATCGCCGTCGGGAATGTCATCCCCGTTTCGGTCCGCATAAAAAAGTAAGTAAGGCGCTTGAAGGACGAACACCCCGCCGTAGCCCAAGGCCATGCCGGAAGCCAAATTCAAATTGCTGACAAAGTCCTTGTTCTTACGAAATTTGCCGGTTTCATCAAGGTCATAAAAGATGGTGATGCGATCGGCGCCCTTAGGTCCTTTGGGGGGCGGTTCGGGGACGCGATCGTACGTGGTGCGGAGATATTGATCGACCTTGACCGGCTTCAAACCGTTGGGATTCGGATACTGCAAATACTGAATAACCCACATCCGTCCCCGGCCATCGAAGGTCATGGTGACCGGCTTGCGCAGCTCCGGCTCCGAGGCGACTAGCTGGACCTGGAACCCCGGCGGAACGGCCATGTGCTGGAGGGCTTCTCGCGGGGAGTAACTTTGACCAATGACCGGAGTCGCATAGCAACCCCAGCCCAGCGACATGAAAACGAGGATTCGGTAGCAGGGAGTCATCAGAAGCAGCATACCAAAAAATGAGGCGAGCGGGGTTGCGTAAGAGCCCTGAGAAATTACAGACTATCATCTCGGGGCGCTCACGCAACCCCGCTCCCCGAACTGGCGATGGAGCATTTCAGTTCACTGATGCCTCGATCCGATTTGACGATATCTTATAGTCCGTTATGCTCACGCTGTCTCTGCGACGTGGCGTGTAACCGCCAACCTGAGAACATTAGTGAGAGAATTAAATGAATTGGCCCACCGGAATCTCTCGAGGTCAATGGCTGGCATTAGCGGCCGCGCTCTTAGGCTGGATGTTTGACGGTTTCGAGATGGGCGTTTTCCCTTTGGTGGCCAGGCCGGCCTTGATTGATGTCCTGGGCTTGTCCGAGGAAGTTCAATCCGCGTCCCGAGAAAACAATCTCCAAGTAAAGGAGTCGCGAATCAAGAAAATCGACGCACAAGTCGGACAATGGATGGGCGGGATCACGGCCGCGTTCTTGCTGGGCGCGGCCTTGGGAGGCTGGGCGTTCGGCTGGCTGGGCGACCGCATTGGCCGGGTTCGGGCGATGGTTTTTAGTGTACTGACCTATGCGGCCTTCACCGGTTTGTGTGGCCTCGCTCAATGGCCTTGGCAACTGGCGGGCTTGCGATTTCTATCCGCTTTGGGAATGGGCGGCGAATGGTCGCTGGGCGTCGCGCTCGTGATGGAGTGCTGGCCGGAACACACACGTCCGGTTTTGGCAGGTCTCATCGGGGCGGCCGGCAACTTGGGATATGTGCTCACGACCATTCCGGTCATGATCTTCGAAGCCTTGGGAATGCACATGAGCACCGGGGGCTGGCGATGGGTCCTAGGCATTTGTGCCTTCCCCGCCTTGCTAACTTTTCTCTTGCGCATGTTTGTACCGGAGTCGGAGAAATGGCAACAAGCTGTGCGATCGGCTCCGCGCGCTCGATTCGCGGAGATTTTTTCTCCCATGCTCCGGAAACGCACCATCCTTGGCGCTGCCCTTGCGGCCGTCGCCCTCATCGGCACCTGGGGCTCCGTGCAGTGGATTCCGCTCTGGGTGAACAAGGAAACCGGCAGTCAGCAAATGGGGAATTATGCCCAGATTTGCTCCGGCCTAGGCGCGATCATCGGAACGTTCTTAGGCGCGGTCATCGGCCACCGGGTCGGCCGCCGCTGGGCCTATTTCACTCTTTGTTTGGGATCGTTGCTTATTTGTGCTTATGCGTTTCGCCTACATCCTCGTTTCTATCTCGAATTCGATTGGAGATTTCTGGGTGTGGTGGTGTTGGTCGGCGCCTTTACTGCTTCTTTCTACGGCTGGCTGCCACTTTATCTGCCCGAGTTGTTCCCGACGCGCCTTCGGGCTACAGGTCAAGGTTTTAGCTTCAACTTCGGTCGCATCATCGCCGCCGGTGGGGCCCTGAGCATGGGGTTTCTCATGAGCGAGAATATCTTTCATGGGAGCTATGCGCAGGCAGGGGCCACGGTGAGTCTGATTTATCTCGTCGGCATGGCCGTCGTCTGGTTGGCGCCTGAAACGCAAGGCCAACCGCTTCCGGCTTGATTCGGCTTTTCGTTTCTGCGCCTCGGTTAGTCAAACAGCGCTCAAACCCGGTTTTGTAAGCAGGCCCGTTTCAAGCCATCCGTCGGTAATGTGAAACATTCCGGGAAACTTCGCTTCCCAGGGCTTGTTGGCCGCGGGGCAATACTGGCGGGCGTTGCTCTCGATGGCGGCCACTCCCGGAACATGAGCGGCCAGCCCCGCCGAATGGATCAACGACGCGCCGGGGCAGCTTAGGTCTTGCACGCACAAAAACATGTGATATTTCTGAGCCACCGCGGCCATCAGGAGCGCTTGCGTCTGACCCTTACAAGCCTTCAAGGCGACTCCCGTGTAGCCCATTTCCCGCGCCAGCCGCAAGCTTTCCAAGCCGGTCAGAGATTCATCGATCACAATGGGCCGAACTTTCGCCGCTTCGTGCATACGGTTCTCCGGGTGAGCTTTTAAATCGCGCGCGGTTGGTTGCTCGATATATTGGATGCGATCAAAACCCGCCGGCGCCTTCGCCTTCACTTGATCCATGAATTCCAGCAAGTAATCGACACTGGCGCACTTTTCATTGAAGTCGAGAGAATAATGCCAGCTCTTTACTCCTTGTTGATATTGGGTTTGCTCGGTGACGCGATCCACGTGCAAGACTCGCTCCACATCCCATTCGAGATCGTCTCCGTTGAGCTTGATTTTGAGATGTGTCAGGCCGTTGTAACCAATCCATTCCGCCAGCGTTTCCGGCAATCCGTCAGCAATAGGCTTCTTGACGTCTATGTCTTCAATGGGGTCGAGCGCTCCAACGAGATGATAAAGGGGCATTCGAGCTTTCAGTTTTGGAAGCAGATAGCGATCCAGATATTCGCCTTTGAACTCCGAACCGAGATAGAAGGAAAGATCATGGCTCACAAAATCCGGTCCATAGGTCTGGTAACAATTGAGTCCGTGCAATTTGCCAAAAGCGTCGTGCACGGCGGCGTCGAAAGCGCTGGCCACGACTTGCCCACACAAGACGGGAATTGGCTCGGGAAGCCGAAGGTGCTTGGAAACTTGAGCGGCCGCCTGCAAATAAGCTGGCTCCAAGGACCATGACAGGTCAATAGGATGTCCCGATTCCGGGCAATCGGCGGCGATTCGGGCAATACGCTCGGCCAAAGCCTTCATCGCTTCTAGAGTCGCATCGTAGCCGAGCACTTTCGACGGAAAAGACCAGACGTTCCCCAGCGGCATAGAGCCAAAGCCGTTGGATGTTTTTCCGCTGACTCCTTCTACAACATAATTCACATTGAGAAGTGTGACGCGGTCAATGGCCACTCCGCCAAACTTTAGTGGCGCCCGGTAGTGGAAATCCTCGTAGCCGAAAGAGATGTCACGAATCCGAATGTCGGTTGACGTTGCCTTTGTCATCGCGGCTCACTCGTGTGAAAAACGGGTAATGCCATTCATCTTATTCAAACTGCATATCTTCAGTGGCCGAGAAGCCGGCTTTATGGATAGTATGGAATACAGTCTCCTCGAAAAAATTGCTTGAGGAATATGCCATGTCCAATCCAATTAATCGGCGGACATTTCATAAACAAACGGCGGCCATAGGCGCCTTGGCTGCGCTGCCTTCCACGCTAACAGCCTGGGGAAGCAACGACCGGGTTCGACTAGGCGTCATTGGCGTAGGCAATCGGGGCGACCAGCTCTTGGATGCGTTCCTGGTCCACAAGGATTGCGAAATTGCCGCACTTTGCGATGTGTATGAACCATATCTGGAAGCGGCCCAGAAGAAAGTCGGCGGGCAAGCCACTCTCCACCATGATTTTCGCAAGTTAATCGACCAAAAGGACCTGGACGCCGTTGTCATCGCCAGCCCGGACCACTGGCATGCTCTTCAATTTGTCGCCGCCTGCCGAGCCGGCAAAGATGTTTACGTTGAAAAGCCTTTGAGCCTGACAATCTCGGAGGGGCAAAAGATGGTGGCCGTCGCCCAAGAGACGGGACGAATTACTCAGGTCGGCTTGCACCGCCGATCCAGTTCGTTCATTCAGGAAGCGGTCCGACAAATTCGGGTCGGGGCTATCGGCAAGGTCACGGTCGCGAAGTGTTACCACCTTCGCAACGAGTCTCCACAAGGGATTGGCAATCCTCCTGATAGCGATCCGCCCTCGGGTCTGGATTGGGACATGTGGCTGGGGCCCGCGCCCAAGGTTGCTTTTAACCCGAATCGCTGTCTTTATAAATTCCGCTGGTTTTGGGATTATTCCGGCGGCCAGCTCACAAACTTCGGCGCCCATTACTTAGACGTGATTCAGTGGGCATTGGGCCAGGATGCCCCTCAAGCAGTCTTCGCGGCCGGGGGGAAATATGCCATCGCCGACAACCGCGAAATTCCCGACACGATGGAAGTGATCTGGCAGTATCCGGGCGCACTTGTGATCATGTCGCAGTTTAATGCCAGCCAATCACCCGGCAACCTTCGCGGCTGCGAATTGGAATTCCGCGGGACGAAAGGGACTATGCTCATCAATGAAGGCAGCGGATTTGAGATTATTCCTGAATCGATCAGGACTCAGGAACTGCCGGCATTGAGTCCGATCTTGCGCAAGGAAAACGCGGAGCAATCTCGCGCCGTCAAGAAATCCCGCGAGCCGGAAGTTGTCCGCGGTCGGGCCGAAACCTCCGACCATACCAGGAATTTTCTCGACTGCGTCAAAAGCCGTAAGTCGACGAATTGTCCCGTGGCCATCGGACACCGGTCCACGTCCGCGACCCTGGTGGCCAAAATCGCGCTGCGCTTAGGTCGGCATTTGACCTGGGACGGCAAAGCTGAAAGATTCGCCTCCGACGACGAGGCCAATCGCATGTTGGCCTATGATTATCGCGCTCCTTGGCGACTCATTTGATCCACATCGAAATCTTGTCAAAAACCCGGCTGGACAGCCTCCGCCTAAACAAGCAGAATGCTATGCTTGTTTGGTCTTTCCCTGTAGGCAAAGGATCGAACCTGCCGCGCAAGAATTGAAACGGATCTCCGTGAGAAAACGCATCCTCATCGCCGCCCTGAAGTATGGACTAGGGTTCGGCTTGCTATCTTGGGTAATTTGGAAGAACTGGGCGCCGGCCGGCGGGCAGGGACTTCAGGCCGTCGTCCAGCGCATTTTCGTTGATGGCGAACCCATCCATTATGTCCCGCTGATTCTGGCTGCCGGAATTTATATTGCCGGTGTGCTCTTGACCTTTGTCCGCTGGTATATCCTCGTTCGAGCTCAAGAATTGCCTTTCACGCTAAAGAGTGCCATGAGGTTGGGATTGCTCGGTTTATTCTACAGTACATTTCTTCCCAGCTCCGTGGGGGGAGACATTCCCAAGGCCTATTTCATTGCCCGCGGGCAGAGCCGGCGCACCGTAGCCGTCGCCACCGTGATGATCGATCGAGCCGTCGGTCTGTGGGGGCTTTGCTTGCTCGTCGCTTTGCTGGGTACTATCTTCTGGGCCGGAGGCATGCTTGAGGCCAATGTCGCTCAAACTTTGCAATCGATTGTGATTGGCTCAGTCGTCATTTGTCTGGCGTCCGCAGCGGTTTGGGTTTTGCTAGGATTTTTGCCGGAGTGGAGAGCACAGCGATTCGCCAGCCGCCTGACCAAGATTCCCAAAGTGGGTCAATCGGCGGCCGAGTTTTGGCGGGCGATTTGGATGTACCGTCGCAAGGAAGCCAGCATTATTCAGGCGCTCCTTTTATCACTGGCGGGGCACGTCGGTTTCGTATTGACCTATTATTTCTCCGCTTTGGCGGTATTCAGCACGGATCAGATTCCTTCGCTGTCTACGCACTTCCTGATCGTGCCTATCGGCATGACGATTCAAGCGGGTTTTCCAGCGCCCGGCGGCGTGGGCGGCGGCGAGTACGCTTTCGGCGCGCTCTACAAGCTCGTCGATTATCCCGAGGTGAATGGAGTGCTTGGCGCCTTGGTACAGCGGGTGATTACTTGGACGGTGGCGCTGGGCGGATTTATCGCCTATCTGCGCATGCGGCCATCGCTGCCTCAAGTCCGTCAAGAAGAAGAGAACGCCGTTCTCGAAGAAGCTGATTCTTGTACTTCCGCAAGTTTAGAGATTCGTCAAACCTCGGAAGAATCGGCCCCAGCTTCCAAAGTCTAACCGGCAATTACACATCGCAGCTCGAGTCGTTCTTGCGGCTTGGACCACATCGCTTCTAACATGTCCGGCTCGTGAAGGAATCTTTCGGGGTCATGGACGAATCCGACCAAGACCTTGCAACTGGATTCTCGTTCATAGTAGCTCACGTCTTCTTGGAATTGCTCACCCAGTTGTTTTTCATGATTGCGCGAAGATGCCCGCTTGCTGGTTAATGCGATCCCGTGCGCTTTGAGGCGAAAATCAGTTCGCGTGCCGGAATCATAAGAAGGCGTCCGGCTCTCCGGCCGAACGTCGTCGAAATAAACGGGCAGAAGGCATCGCAACAAATCTTCGAGATCCCGCTCGTCGGCGACTTGGAACGCGGGCCGATTGCCATGTCTTGATCTCAGCTGCCGAATCACGAGCGGCAATCGGCGGAGCAGTCTTTCCAGGTTGGCCATCGGATCGCTTGCCGGCGCGAGCTCACCTTTTTTGCCCCAGGGAAAGGGAGCGCCGCAGGAGGCGCAAAATTCCGGAGGCTGGGACCGCCCCACGGGCACTAAACCCGGAACATGCACGGCCCCCGGAATCTCCATCCCGCAAGTCGCGCAGCGATCGAGCGTCATCGCCCCGCAGCGATCGCAATGGCTCAAGCCGCGGTCAGGATAGGTGTGCAGCAAGTCCGTGATCAAATGACCATTGCGGCAAACTTGCATCACATCCTGCAGCGGATTGTCGATGAGATCGGGCATGGGTTTACCCTTAAGGTAATTCGCGACCCGACTACCCCTTATTTAGGGGCGATCCGAAATCGGGCGGTTCAAAAGTGGGGATTAGTTATTTCTCGTCCGCCTCATGCCAAATTGACATACACCGTCTTCACCTCCGTGTAGAGTTCCAGCGCATATTCGCCCAACTCGCGGCCTTGGCCGCTCATTTTGTAGCCGCCGAAGGGAGCGGCCGCGTCGAAGACGTCGTAACAATTCACCCACACCGTTCCCGCGCGTAAACCGTTAGCCAGCCGGTGGGCTTTGGCGATGTCGCGCGTCCAGACAGCAGCGGCCAGTCCATAAAACGTTTGATTGCCGCGGCGAATCATTTCGTCGGTATCCTTGAACTTGAGTATGTTCATCACCGGGCCAAAGATTTCCTCCTTGGCGATCTTCATCTCGTCCGTGACGTTATCGAAGACAGTCGGCTCAATGAAATAGCCTTTATTGCCGACGCGCTTGCCGCCGGTCAGCAGCTTGGCGCCCTGAGTCTTGCCCGCGTCAATGAATCCCATGATGCGGTTGAATTGGTCTTGGGAAACTTGCGGCCCTTGCGTCGTATCCGGATCAAAAGGATCGCCGACTTTTTGTGATTTGGCTTTCTTCAGAAGTTTATCGACGACCTGATCATGGACTTTTTCCTCAACGAATAATCTGCTGCCAGCACAGCAGCACTGGCCCTGGTTGAAGAACAAGCCGAAGTAGCTGCCCTCGGTGGCGGCGTCCAGATCGGCGTCGGCGAAGATGACATTGGGGCTTTTCCCGCCCAGCTCCAAGCTGACGCGTTTAAGGTTACTCTTAGCGGCCGCTTCCATCACAATCTGGCCGGTGAGATATTCGCCCGTGAAGGCGACCTTGTCCACGTCCATGTGGCTGCTGACAGCAGCGCCGGCGGTCGGACCGAAGCCGGGGATCACGTTGATCACGCCGTCGGGAAAGCCGGCCTCCTGAGCCAGGGCGGCGACGCGCAGCGCGGTGAGCGGCGTTTGCTCGGCAGGCTTGAGCACGGTCGTGCAGCCGGCCGCCAACGAAGGTCCCCACTTCCACGCTTGCATCAGCAAAGGAAAATTCCAGGGAATGATCTGACCGACCACCCCGACCGGTTCGTGCCGGGTGTAGCAAAAGAAGCTGCCCTCAACCGGGATCGTCTTGCCGTGGATCTTGTCCGCCCAACCCGCGTAGTAACGATAACATTTGACCGTTAATGGCAGGTCGATGTTGTACGAGTCGCGATAGGGTTTGCCATTGTCCAGGGATTCGAGCATGGCCAACTCTTCGCGATTTTGCTCGATCAAATCCGCTAACTTGTGGAGCAATCGGCCACGCTCGGAAGCGTTCATTTTTGGCCAGGGGCCCTCTTCAAATGCTTTGCGGGCCGCTTTAACCGCTTTGTCAATGTCGGCTTTGTCACCCTCTGCGACCTGGCAGATCACCTCTCCTGTCGAGGGGTTCGTGGTTTCAAATGTTTTGCCCGAGGCGCTGTCGAGCCACTTGCCGCCGATAAAGAGCGGCTGGTCCTTGACTTTGGGCGGCTTGATGGTTCGTGGTTTTGCTTGAACGGCGGTTGCCATGTGAATATCCTCCTTTGCATTTGCCGACGACTGACGGTGATGGTAGAAGGCTAGATTTTCCCACCATCCCGACCGATTTGTCAAGCGCGATGAAGCTAGCGGGAAGCCGTCGATGGTTCAGCCAGAATCCTGACAATTCATTACGATCATGGTATAAAATAACTGTGCCTGACAATGTGAACGGGAGCGGGACGATGGCAGCGGGATTACGCAAACTCCTATCTTGGCAATCCGACTACCCCACGTCGGACGGGCGACCCATGGCGGAAACCGACTGGCATCGCATCCTCATGACAGTTCTGATCGAAACATTGGAGGCACGTTACACCAAGCGCAAGATGGTATATGTTTCGGGAAACTTGCTGATTTTCTATGAGCAGGGAAACAAGCGGAAGCATGTCGCCCCGGATGTGTTCGTGGTGAAAGGAGTAAAAAAACATCGCCGGCCCAACTACTTGGTCTGGGAGGAAGGCAAAGGGCCCGATGTGGTAATTGAATTAACCTCCAAAACCACGCGCGCGGAGGATCAGAAGAAGAAATACCACTTGTACCAGGACGTCCTCCAGGTGAAGGAATACTTCCTGTTCGATCCTTATGGAGATTACCTTAAGCCGCCTCTGAAAGGGTATCGGCTAGTGCGGGAGAATTATCAGCCCATTCCGAAGTTAGATGGCCATCTTCCCAGCCAGGTTCTCGATCTCCATTTGGAGCGGGATGGCAAGGATTTACGCCTCTTTGATCCATCGGTCGGACAGTGGTTACCTACCACGGCGGAGAAGCTTGCTGTGGAATCAGCGGCAAAACAGGAAGCTGTAGCAGAGAACGAACGGCTCCGGTGCGAACTAGAGGAGCTTCGTCGCCGGTTGGATCACCAATCGTGAACCCCCCGCCAATACCTTCCGGAGTCGCTCTTATCACCGGCAGCGGCAAGCGCCGTGTCGGCTGGCACGTCGCCGACGCCTTGGCTCAGCGGGGCTACAACCTGGCCATCCATTATCGTTCCTCGGCTCAGGAAGCGGCCGAGGCGGTTACTCATTTTCAAAGCCGGGGAGTCCAAGCGATCCCGTTGCATGCCGACTTGACGGACGAGATTCAGGTCCAAGGATTGGTCCAGAGGGTCATCGAGCATTTCAGTCGAATCGACGTGCTAGCTAATTGCGCCGCCATTTGGAAATCCAGGAAGCTGGAGGAAATCCGCGCTGCCGACGTTCGGCTTCACTTCGAGACGAATCTCTTAGGGACTTTTCTTTGCTGTCAGCAAGCTGGTCTAGCTATGGTTCGTCAAGCGGAGGGCGGTTGTATCGTCAACATCGGCGACTGGGCCGTGGCTCGCCCGTACTTAAACTATGCCGCCTACTTCCCTTCCAAGGGAGCGATTCCAACACTGACGCGCTGCCTGGCAGTGGAGCTTGGCAGCCGCAATCCGAAAGTGCGGGTCAACTGCGTTCTTCCGGGTCCCGTGATGCTGCCGCCCGACTTACCGGACGCGGAGCGGAAACAAGCCATCAATGCTACCCTTGTGAAGCGCGAAGGCCGGCCGGAAAACATCGCTCAGGCTGTTCTCTCCCTCATCGACAACGACTTCATCACAGGCGTTAGCCTGCCGGTGGATGGCGGCCGCACCATCTACGGCGGGCCCAATTCCGTTTGACCGGAGGTTATGCCCGTCCATAGAAAGTCAACAACTGGGGAGCACGTCCGGCTCCACTTGGTAGGCATCGGCGAGACGATTCATTTGGTTGAACAGCCCGACCACGGCCAGCACTTCTCCCAAAGCTTCCACGTCGAGTCCTAGCCGCTGCACGGCGGCGGTGTGCGAGTTGATTCAGTATGGGCAACCGTTGGTCACGGAGACCGCCAACGCGATAATCTCCTTGGTCAGCAGGTCGATCTTTCCCGGCCGCATGATGGCCTTGAGCCGAGTCCAACATAGCTCCAAATGCTCGGGATTGGTGGCCAATGCTCGCCAGATGTTCGGCACCCGGTCGATCTTCTTGGTGCTCTTAATGTCTTCGAAAACGGCTCGGACTTTGGGATTATCGGTGTTTTCGTCGACCAGTTTAACCGTGCTCATGGAGTGCTCCGTATGTTCTTGAATTCTCGAATCGGATGCTTAGATCGGGCGCCATGCGGCTTCCCTGGTTGGAGATTGAATAAATGCACTTAGTGTCTTTTCAAGATTTTCGATCAAATCGGGATGGTGTTGCAAGACATTATTGACTTCCCAGCGGTCGTCGGGCTTCACGTAGAGCTGGGGATCGCGACTTGGGTCATTTTCCTCTGGAAATATGGGAGACAAGAACGCCCAATCGGGGGTTCGCAGACTCCATTCGAGCGCGTTTCCTATTCGGAGTCCCGAACAAGCAAATTCGCGAATCCGTTCTTGTTCTCCCCGGATTAAAGGCAAAAGACTCGAGCCGTGAATTTCGGGAATATCGAGTCCAAAGGCTTCGAGTAGTGTCGGCATCAAATCTGCAGGCTGGGTCAGTGCGCGGATTCGACTTCCTGCGGCCGTTCCGCTAGGCATGCGAATCAACAAAGGAATGTGGACCAACTCGTCGTGAAGCCAGGGACGAAAGTCGCCCACCAAGCCGTGTTCTCCTAAAGGGAATCCCCGGTCCGCCGTCACGATCAGCATCATCGGGCTGCCTCGTTCGCGCCGGCGAAGTTCTTCGAGGAGTTGCCCCAATCCGTCGTCCAATTGACTGACCACGGTGGCATAGGTTCGCTGCAACCTCGCGAACATGAGATCATCCGAGCGATCCACCCAGCCGATGGTCGGGTTCTCTAGAGGTTCAGTCGGGCGGGCGAAGGAATCACCGTCACCCGCGTCGGAGAAGTAATCGTCAGACGATTCCTCCACAAGCCACGGGGGAGCGAGAAAGTTTGTTTCGACCCAAACGAGGGCATCATTGTGCGATTTCAGGTTGCGATCGGCTTGCAAGACCTTTTTGACCATGACCCTCGAGAAATTGCTCTTCGCCTCATCCGCGGTAAATGAAATCCTATCATGCCACTTCTCGGCGCCACCCTCGGATGCTGTGTCCGATTCCGAAATAAGAATGGCCGGGATTTCGGAACCTCGGAGGATAGAGAGAAGATCCGGGGAATCTTGAAGACCGGACGCAGTTTTCGATTGCGGGACGGGAAAATCGTATCGTCCGGTGCGCCAGGCGTTCCAGGCCCCGGCAGGACTGGGGCAATCCGAGTAGTGATGGTCAAAAACCACGCCTTCCGAGGCCAATGTGTCCAAGTGCGGCGTGCGAATCCACGAGTTGCCGTAGCATCCCAAGTAGCCGAGATGCACACCACGCAGAGCCAGAACGAGAATTCTCATCCAAGGTAATGTAGGTCAGCCTTTCTAGGCTGACATGGGTTGTCTGGCCCTAAATGCGATTTAGGATGCCCGGTGTCAGGCTGGAAGCCTGACCTACGGGGGGGCGGAGGTGGCGGCCGGCAGCGCGAGTCCGCCAAGTTGCAACACGCCATGTGGCGGACTCGCTTCGGGTCGCAAGTGATTCTGGAAGGCCAGCTTGCGGATAAAAAGCGAGCGAGTCCGCCACTTTTGAACGCATAAGGACGCGGATTTCTTGATGGATTTTCTCGCTGCTGACATTGCAGATCCACCAAGGCGCGCGAAAATGAAGAAGCGGCCGCTTGCTTCAGGAGCGCGTTTGGATTGCAAATGGAGCGTGCGGGGCCAGGGTTATCGCGTTGGCTCCCAGTGCAGGCCCAATGCGGTCATCATCTCCCGCTTGGCCAGGATTTCCCAGGGCGTGCCTTGGTTCTCCTTGGCGAGATTTTCAAAAATACTCTTGGCTTGGTTGGCGAGCTTGCGGGTCTCGGCGCCGCTTTGCAGCTTTTCCTGCGAGGCGAGGCGCCAGCCGGTGTGAATCTTGGGGTCTCGAGGCGGCAGTCCGTTTTTGCGAATTTGTCCGAAAGCATAATTGTATTCATGAACATAAATGATCCGGGCCAGGAGCCGAGCCAGCACGAAGTCGTAGTTTGCCCGCCAGCGCTTGGAAGTCTCCTTGTTTTTCTCCTCCCCGGCCTTGCGCAAATCCTCCAAAGCATCGCTCAATTCGCTTTCCACCGGGGCGACTTCCTTCTTCTGAAAATCGAGGATTAGTTTCATCATCTGGGCGTCGTCACCTTCCCCTCTATACTCATCTCGCAAGAAGGCTTGCTGTTTGGTCAAAGCCACGATGGCCTTCTCCACCGCGGTCCGCAAAGGAGAGTTCGGATCGTCGCGATATTTCTCCATCACCTTAGAGGAAAAGGGCGGTAGAGCGTCAGGATTGAGACGGGGCGAAATGACATCAATCTGTCGGAGGATTTCTGACACCAAGCGCTTGTCGGCCGCTGCCCCGCCATCCGGAAGGGGCGGAGGCTGGATAACGATCTGGCGGGGCGACGCCTCTTTAGGGTCATAAAATGCGATGCCGATCTCCTCTCCAACCAGTCGCGGCGTCTGCCGGGTACTGTAGGCCTCCTTGGCTTCCATCAAGGTACCAAGATGGACACCAGGCGCTTTCTCTCGTCCTCGGGCCAGAAGATCCAGGGGCAGCCGGTCTTCCGGCTTGGCATTCCCTAAGCGCACCCGTTTCTTTTGCTCCGGTCCGACCGCCTCCAACAGTTGATCCAAGAAAAAGCCAGCGTGCGCCACCTCCCCCGGCCTGAGCAAAACGTAGCCTTCGTAAGAATATTGGTCTCTCACGCATGCCGACCACACCTGCACGCCCTTGGGCGGATACGCCAAGGCGTAATCGAGCGTGGAACCCATCGGCCCGCTCCCCGGCCGTTCCAGGCCGCGAGCCGGATCGAATCGGCATACGTCCAAGATCAGTACTATTTGCAGCGCTTTGCACTTCGCCAGTTGATCGTAAACCCATCTCAGGGGAATTAGCGTTTCCTTGTCCTTTAGCTCGCCTTCGAGGGGAACCAGATACGAGTCATTACCGATTTCCACGGCATGGCCGACGAACAGGACGATGATCCGATCTTGAGCCCGGCTGGAATTAAGGAAATCGGTCAAGGTCCGTTGGATGACCGGCTTGGTCGTGGGATGGGCGTCACTTTTGGCCGCGTCGCTCAGCTCAAAGCGCTGGCTGCGCGGAATCTGTAAGGCCGTCCCTAGCCGATCCAAAACATGGCGGACGGTGCGCGTCTTCGAGCCGTAGCTCACCGGGTTGGCATACAAATAGTTGCTGACGCAGATAAACAAGGCTCGGCGCGGAAACGGTACTTCTCCCATCGCTGGGTCCGGTGCGGAATCTTGATCGGGACCAGCGGCCATCCCGCTGTCCCCGTGTCCCTTAGAAGAAAGAGGATAGAGGGACGGGGTGGCAACAGCGCCCACCGAGCCAGACCTGCCTGGCGGATTCTCGTCCAAGGGCTCGAGATCCGTTGGCGCTTGAGTTGGGGTGCGTGCAACCAGGTTACTCGCTTGTGAGACTTTTTCGGGCTTGCCGGGAACCGCCAGAATAATAAGAGCCACAACCAAACCGAGAGTGGCCAGTGCCCCCGAGAGGACCAGCGCAACTTCCTTCTTTCTGCGCCGAGCCAGGCGTCGGAATCGTTCCACATATCCCATTCGCCGGGCCTTGATCGGCTCGTTGTGCAGAAAGCGGCGCAGATCATCGGCCAGGTCCCGCGCCGTGGCGTAGCGCCGCACTGGCTCCTTGCGCAGGCATTTCAAACAAATGGTTTCCAAGTCGCGGGGCACTTGCTTGTCCAGCTTGCGTGGCGACGGCGGATCGTCGTGCTGCACCTGGTGCAACAGGGCACGAGTGCTGCCTTGGAACGGCAACGCGCCCGTCAGCAACTCATATAGAATGACGCCCAGGCTATAGATGTCGCTGCGGCCATCGACTTGATGGCCTTCGCCGCGGGCCTGTTCCGGACTCATGTAGGCCGGCGTGCCCAGCACCTGGCCGTCCAGGGTCATGGTGACTTCGCCCGCGTCGCGCTTGGCCAGACCGAAGTCCATCAAGTGCGGCATGCCTTCTTTGTCCAGCAGTATGTTGGAGGGTTTGACGTCGCGATGAATGACGCCTCGATCGTGAGCGTACTGCAAGGTGTCGGCGACGGTGGCGATCAGCTCGGCCGCTTCTTTGGGTGTGCGACGGCGGGCGGTCAGCATGTCCGCCAGCGTCAAGCCATCCACAAATTCGCTGACGAGATAGGGCACGCTGTCCGATTGGCCCACGTCGAAGACCGGAATAATCGAGGGGTGACGAAGCTGAGCCACGCTGCGAGCTTCGCGGAGGAATCGGTCGAGATCTTCCTTGCCGGCCAAGCTGCCGGTGCGCGGGACTTTGATGGCCACGAGCCGGCCCAGTTCTGGATCGCGAGCCTTGTAAACGGTGCCGAAGGCTCCCATGCCGACGCGGTCGATCAACTCGAACTTGCCCAACTTGCGCTGGCTGTCGGTAGGACTCCATGACGTGGTGGACGTGTTTTCCAAACGAATCGTCGACCCGCAATTGGGACAAAGAAGCTCGTTCTGCGTAGAGTCCACAGGCAAGTCGATAGTGTTCCTGCAATGCGGGCAGTGAACCTGCATGAATCAAGCTCCGGACGTTGACCGGGCGACTCTTCTATTCTTAAGTGAATCCGAGTCGTGGTCAACTGATGGGCCGAATAGTCACAAGTCGGTTTCCCTAACTTACACTAGCTTTGAGACGTGCAAGGCAAGGCGGCGACGTGGCAACCGCTGCACTTCCAGGTGGGTGGCGGTCAGGTGTCATCCCGGCGGGTTCCCTCCCTTTCTTGACTGATCCCTCCCCGGCACCTATAAATTCAGAGGAATCGGCATTTCCCTGCGAAGCCGTTTACCTTCGGTTTACCTTCTGAGTTCACGCGCAGAAACCCGAGGCCGCTTTTGGAAAAGCCACGCTTGAATAGTCCGTCAGCCGGCCGAGCTCGACCCAACTCGGTCGATTCCGCCGGTCGAGTGCGACGGAACCCGACCGATTCCAACAATCGCCACGCCCTAGGAGCCATTGATCTGGTGCGCATTCAGGCGGCGGTTCGCGAGATTCTCCTGGCCATCGGGGAAGATGCCGATCGCGAGGGCTTGCGCGACACCCCGGAGCGGGTCGCGCGCATGTACGCGGAAATGTTCTCCGGCTTGACCCAAGATCCCAAAGAGCCATTACGAAAAACGTTCACGCAGAAATACGACGAGATGGTCCTGGTCAAGGACATCGGCTTCGAGAGCATGTGCGAGCATCACCTGTTGCCTTTTCTCGGCAAGGCGCACATCGCCTATCTGCCAAAAGGCAAGATCGTGGGGCTGAGTAAGTTGGCGCGCGTCGTGGAAGTCTTGGCCCATCGGCCGCAGGTTCAGGAGCGCATGACCGAAGAGTTGGCCGACTTGGTCATGTCGCAGCTGGATGCCCGGGGCGTGGCGGTGATCTTGGAAGCGTCGCATACCTGCATGACGATGCGCGGCATTCGCAAAGGCACGAGCATCTGTACTACCAGCGCCATGCGCGGGACCTTTGCCGAGAAGGAATCGACCCGGGCCGAGCTCATGTCCTTGATTTATGGCTCCCGGTAGTCGCATTGAGTGTTTAGAATTTAGATCTTAGAACTTAGGTCTTAGACCTTCGTTGCCATAATCTGAGGTCAGAACTAAGCACTAAGGTCTAAGTATAATGCTGACCACTTTCTGTTTTCGCTTAGCGAGCGGCATGGTGGGGTCTCTTCTGCTGCTTTCATCGAAGGAGGTGAATCCTCGATTTTACCGGACGCACTATCTGGTGGCGCTCGGACTCTTATGTCTGGGAGCGGCGATGACGCCGTCGGCCGTCATCAAGGAATCGACGCCGGTTTTCATCGCATGGCTTTGGAGTTCCCGCCTTATTGTTTTTTCCGCAGCTGCAATCATTTGCTGTCTGGGATCGATCATTTGGTCGGTCGAAGGGCATCCGGGAAGTTGGGCCATCGGAGTGGCGGGCGCGGCCACGTTGACAGTGCCCTTGATATTGAGAGCGGCCCTTACCTCCCAAGACCTGGGGCGGGATTTCACGCTCATCGTTCTGGGGGAATTGACCTCGGCCGCGTTGTTAGGCTCGGCCGTGACGGCCATGCTGCTGGGGCATTTCTATTTGATCGCACCGGGAATGTCGCTGGCGCCACTCCTCCGAATGTTGACGGCTCTTTTTGTCGCCGTCGGACTCCGCTTGGCCCTTTCCGCATGGGGTCTTTGGGCTTGGGCCGGAGATCATTCGATCCTCAACTGGGAAGATGAGACGGTGTTGTGGTTGCCGGTGCGTTGGGGACTGGGATTTGTCGGACCTTTGGTGTTGGGTTGGATGGCGCGCTTGGCCGCCAAGATTCGATCGACTCAGTCGGCGACCGGAATTCTTTATGTGGTCGTGATTTTCTGCTTCTTGGGAGAACTCACCAGCCAATTGCTCACTGCCAGCACCGGGTACCTGTTGTAATGCAAGATCAAAAGCGATAAATACTTATAGAAAGTAATTCGAGAAAGGGTCTCCTTTGAAAGTTCGGTTTCCATGTCCGGAATGCGGGCAGGTCGATGAGATTCGCCTGCCCACGGATAAGACTTGGCAATGCCGGTTTTGTGATGCCATGCTTCCGTTCGGGCGGCATCTGGATCATGAACTTTCTCGTTGCCTCGTGTGCGGCAATCATGAGCTGTATAAGAAGAAGGATTTTCCTCATTGGCTAGGTCTAAGCATCTTGGCTGTGGCATGCCTGGCGTTTCTTTGGGCGCATTGGAAATATGATCCGTGGACGGCCTGGGCTGTCCTGCTCGTGTCGGCGGCATTTGACGGTCTGTTTTATCTTTGGGTGGGGGACGCGATTGTGTGCTATCGTTGCGGCGCTCAATATCTGGGGTTCACCCCCGGCCCGTCTCATTTGCCGTTTGAGCTGACCGTGGCCGAGCGGTATCGTCAGGAACGCCTGCGACGGGAGCAGCTCCAGTCCGATCCTAAATCCGGAAGCTAAACCTTAGTCTCGCAGTTTGAATCAAACAGGAGGAAACAGAGAAAACGGAGAAAGAAACCATGACTCTGTTTTCTCTGTTTCCTTCTGTTCGAATTCTAAAGAAGATAGAATGACAGCACACTTTCGACTCGCAACCAAGTAGGTAGTCGGGAATCGGTGGACGAACAACAAGGCCAAAATCTCCGCGAAGATCTTCGTGGAATCGTCAAGGGAGAGCTTCTCTTTGACGATCTGAATCGCAGTCTGTACAGCACGGACGCGAGCATCTTTGAAGTGCGGCCACTCGGGATCGCGGTTCCCCAGGATACGGAAGATGTGCAAGCGCTGGTCCGTTACGCGGCCGAGCACAAGATTCCTCTAATCCCGCGGGGCGCGGGCAGCGGGGTGGCCGGGGAATCTCTTGGTCCGGGACTCATTGTCGACTTGAGCCGGCATTTCCGATCCATTCTGGAAATTGGAGCAGAAACGGTTCGCGTGCAACCGGGGGTCGTGTATCGGGAGCTCAATGCCGAACTGGCCAAGATCGGTCGCTGTTTTGCCCCGGATCCGGCGAGTGGAGAGCAGTGCACCGTCGGTGGGATGATCGCCACCAACGCCTCGGGGGCACGGGCGCTCCGTCACGGCTACACCCGAGATCATGTTGTCTCGTTACAGGCGGTTCTCGACACGGGCGATCTGGCTCGATTGCAGGAGTTCGCCCGCTGGCCCAGTCTGCAGCACGCAGCTCTCGACAACCAAGCCGGGTCCAGCCGACTGGAGAACATCGCGCTAGCTGTCGCTCGCCTTCTGGAGGAAAACGCGGAGCTGATCCGAACGAACCAGCCACGCACACGCTTTAACCGTTGTGGTTATTTGCTGGACAATGTTCTCACGGCCAAGCATTTGGATTTAGCTCGCCTGTCGGTGGGTTCGGAGGGGACGCTGTCGATTCTTACCGAGGCGACGTTGAAAACGATCCCGCTGCCGGCCGGCAGGAGCGTGGTGTTGCTCGGTTTCGATCGTCTCGAAGCCGCTTTGCAGGCAAGCCCTAAAGCGCTGGAATATCGGCCGGCGGCCTGTGAATTGATCGAGCGCCGGCTGCTCACCTTGGCGCGTGGCAGCGATGCCGCTCGTTTCGTGCCCGCCGACATTGAGGCGGTTCTGCTCATCGAATTTGAATCCGAAGACGCCTTCAAGGCTCGAGAGCTTGCCGAGAGTGTCGTCGATCGCCTGCATCGCACGGAAAAATCGGCCCTCATGGCGATGACGGCTCACGAAGCGTCGGAGATCGACCGACTCTGGGGGATCCGAGCAGCCGCGCTTCCGAGCCTTTATGGACTCAAAGGGAAGGCCCGAGCGGTGGCACTGATTGAGGACGTGGGCGTGCCCGTGGAGGAATTGCCGTCCTTTCTTCGGCGCGTTCAGGAAATCCTTCAGCAACTGGACACGACCGCGTCGTTCATGATTCACGCGGGCGCCGGGCAGGTTCACACTCGGCCCTTCTTGGACTTAGAACGGAAGGAAGATGTCGCCAAATTGGGCGTGCTGGCCGAGCAGGTGCACGGTTTGGCCCTGGAACTTGGTGGGACCGTTAGCACGCAGCATGGGACCGGCTTGGCGCGCACTCCTTGGGTGGCTCGTCAATATGGCCGACTCTATCCCGTCATGCGGGAAATCAAAGCGATCTTTGACCCCCAGCAGATTTTCAATCCAGGTAAGATCATTGCGACGGACTTCAGCCGAAACTCCTGGCCCCTGCGCTTCCATTCCGGAACCAACGGAGCGCCGGCCGACAGGCATTTTCGCTGGAGCCCCCATGAATTCGAAACCGAGTGCACGAATTGCAACGGGTGCGGCCAATGTCGCACCGAAGCTCCGGGCGAGCGCATGTGCCCGATCTTTCGAGCGACGCACAGCGAGGATGCCACTCCTCGAGCCAAGGCCAACCTGCTCCGACATTTACTGCAAGAACCCGATGCGAAGGCCCTCGGCTCGAACGCGGTTCGGGAGGTGGCCGATCTTTGCGTCAATTGCAAGATGTGCCGCCGAGAATGTCCCGCTCACGTCAATATCCCCAAGCTAATGCTGGAGGCCAAAGCGGCGAACGTGGCGCAGCACGGGCTCAGTCGTTCGGACTGGGTGCTCGCGCGCACGGAAAGCTTTGCGGATTTTGGCAGTGATTTTGCCTTCCTGGTCAACACCGCCTTGAGTAGCCGCAGCGTCCGCTGGCTGTTGGAAAAACTGTTTGGCGTGTCGCGAAGGCGGCGCTTGCCCCGGTTTGCTTCCCGCAGTTTTCTGCAACGCGCCGAACAGCGAGGCTGGACTCAACTCCCTCGCTCGGGTCGGCCAAGCGTCGCCTACTTTGTCGATGTCTTCGCCAATTACAATGATCCGCTGATTGCCGAGGCCGTGGTGAAAGTGTTGCACCATAACGGCTTCGATGTGTATGTTCCGAAAAAGCAAGTGGGCTGCGGCATGGCGCCCTTGGCTCAAGGAGACGTCGAGTCCGCTCGTGAATCCATCCAAGAAAATCTGCGCATCCTGGCCGCGTGGACTCGGGAGAATGAAGGCCCGATTGTTTGTTCCGAGCCTACAGCAGCCCTGATGCTGCGGCAGGACATGCTCGACCTGATCGATGACGCCGATGCGAAGATCGTGGCCGAGAGGGCCGTCGAACTGACCTCCTTCTTATGGGACTTGCACGAGCGGGGGCAATTGCGGACGGATTTTCAGCCTTTGGAGCTGTCGCTGGGACATCACGTCCCGTGCCATTTGAAAGCGCTGGGCCAAGGGCCGGCCGGACCGGCACTGCTCGCGTTGATACCACGACTGCGCGTGCATACAATTGATGTGAGTTGCTCGGGCATGGCCGGCACGTTTGGCCTCAAAGCGGAAAACTATGAGATTTCCCGCCAGGCTGGCCGGCCGATGTTGGAAGAATTCAGCCGGCCCCGGGTGCTTTTCGGTTCCACGGAGTGCAGCCCTTGCCGGCTGCAAATGGAAGACGGCGGCCGCAAACGCACCCTGCATCCGGTTCAATATCTTGCCCTCGCCTACGGCTTGATGCCCGAATTGGCGAAGCGACTGGATGAGCCTATTGGCGAGCTGGTTTTGTGATGAATGTTCCCATTCGACTGTTTGCCCGAGCGCGTGATGTGGTGGGAAAGGACGTTGTTTTGGTCGAATTGCAGCCGGGTTCATCGGTAGGGGACATACGCCGGCGCCTGGAAGCCGAATTTCCCCAGCTGAAATCGTTGTTGGAACGATCGGCACTAGCCGTCAATGATGAATTCGCGCCTGATTCGTCAACTATCCCTTCGAACGCGGAGGTTGCATTGTTGCCGCCGGTAAGCGGCGGTTCATGAGTTCGTAGAAACGCGCGCATGATTCAATTAACTCATGATCCGATTGATTACTATCGCTTGACCGAAGAGGTTCGCCGGCCGGGGTGCGGCGGGGTGGTGACTTTTCTGGGCACGGTTCGCGATCTAACGGACGGTCGAAGGACGGCCGCTCTCGACTATGAAGCTTACCCAGCCATGGCCCAGAAAAAAATGGCCGAGATCGAACGAGACGTCCGCGAACGCTGGCCGGTCGGTGAACTCATGATGGTCCATCGCCTGGGCCATCTCGAAGTCGGGGAGGTCAGCGTGGCGGTGGCCGTGAGCTGCCCGCATCGCGACCAGGCCTTCGAGGCCTGCCGCCATGCGATTGATCAACTCAAACTGATCGTACCGATATGGAAAAAGGAAAACTGGGCCGACGGAACGTCGGAATGGGTGCATCCTGTTAGTCCTTAGTGCTTAGTACGTAGTTCTTAGTCGGTTCGCAGACAAATACGACCAGCAGAGCTGCTTGACTAAGGACTAAGCACTAAGAACTAAGGACTACTTCTAACAATGAGCCAATTAATCGATACCTTTGGCCGCCTGCACAACAACCTGCGGATCAGCGTGACGGACCGCTGTAATTTGCGCTGCACCTATTGCATGCCGGAGGAAGTGGTTTTCCTGGACAAAGGAGAGCTACTCACATTTGAAGAGATCACGCGTTTTGTTCAGGTGGGCGTTGGGCTGGGCATCGACAAGATTCGCTTGACGGGCGGTGAACCTCTCATGCGCCGGGACTTGTCTCGGCTGACAGCCATGATTAGCGCCATTCCGGGCATTCGCGACGTAGGCTTGACCACCAACGGTATCCTTCTCGCCGGTCAAGCCCAAGCCCTTTACGACGCCGGGTTGCGCCGCATCAACATCAGTCTCGACACCCTGAACCCCGATCGATTTCGGCAAATCGCCCGGCGCGATGGACTGGATAAAGTGTTGGAAGGTATCTTCGCGGCCAAGAAGGCCGGCTTCCATCCCATCAAGATCAACGCCGTTAGCATCCGCAAGTTCACCGAGCCGGAGGTGGTCCCCCTGGCCCGTTTTGCCCGCGAGCACGGTCTGGAAATGCGCTTCATCGAGTATATGCCCATCGGCGCCGACCAATGGGAGCGGGACAAGGTCTATTTCGCCCATGAGATCATGGAGCAGTTAGAGCGCGAGATCGCGCCCTTGGTGCCCGTGCCGGATTACGATCGGCGCTCACCGGCCGTGGAGTTCCAATACACCGACGGCGGCGGCCGGGTCGGCATCATCGCCTCGGTCTCGCGGCCGTTTTGTTTGAGCTGCAACCGCATCCGTCTGACGGCCGACGGCAAGCTCCGCAACTGCCTCTTTGCCCTGGACGAAGTCGACGTGAAACACCTTCTCCGCGAAAACGCCTCGGATGAGACGATTGCCGAGGTCATCAGCAAGAACGTCCACGCTAAGTGGGAAGGTCACGAGATCAACACTTCACGGTTCATCAAACCCCTTCGAACGATGCACGCCATAGGCGGGTAGTTCCCTCGTTCGCAAGTCACCGGTTACTGCCCGGCAATCTCAACCATGGTGCCTCGAATCGCAAGGGCCGGGATATGCGATTTGCGAATGAATCTCTTGACAAGAAGCCGTTTCGACTACAAACTTGATCCTTAATAACCTGCCAGCTCCCATAGACTCGACCCCTGCGGCTTGCCGGAATTGGGGAAGTTTCCGCTTGCTGGGGGACCATTCGTGGAGAATAAGTGCCACTTCCCCTCCGCGAAGTCTGTTTCACCCGAAATTAAGAAGATTTTGGGAAGACGGCCGTTGGTTTTAACAACCGCGTGAGCCTGGATTGTAGGGCGCGGAGGTTATGTCGGCCTAGCAAAATCGTCATGATTTGTGGTAATAGATGCCGGCGAAAAACGAATCTTGAGATTTGTGAAACGAATCGTTCTCAGAATCAGGCTATTAAAGTGGACATTGGCTAGAGAATCGAAGCTCAACGGGGAGGTGCTGCATGCCTATGCATTTATTGGCGCTCACTGGTCCGGACAAGGGCAAGGTGTTCGTTCTGAACGAAGGGTGCGGGCAAACCATCGGCCGCAGCCACACGCATACGGAAATCACTCTGCAAGACACCGACGTGGCCCGGGTCCAATGCGAGGTTTCCTTGGACGGTGACGCCCTTGTCGTCACGGATCTGGACGGCAGCTCGTCGACCTTTGTCAATGATCAGGCGATCGAAGCGCACCGAATGAAGCCCGGCGATACGCTCCGGATCGGGCAATCGCTGCTTCGTTTTCAGAAAGAGCAGGTGGGCCGGGTAATACCGACCGTCGCGCCGACCGTCGTGGTCAGTCCGAAGGTGGTGCCGATCGTGCCGGTGGCCGCAGTCCGGCCGGTGCCGGAGAAGCGAGGAACGAAAAGTGATCCCGCTCCGTCACCTTCGTCTCCGGCCCGTCGCCCGTCTACACTCGAAACTTCCGTCAATGCATCAACCCGAGTTGATGAAATGCATCCGGCCGACAGGCTTCCTATCCCTCGGCTGCCGGCGGATCGGCTCAATGAGCTGGCCGGATCGACGCTGGGACACTTCACGCTCGGTCCGGTGCTGGGCGAGGGACACACGGGAATGGTCTTCAAAGCCAAAGACCTGAAATCGAATCGGACCGTGGCCCTTCGCGTTCTTCCCTCGGAATTCCCCAAGAACGACGCCGAGCGCCAACGCTTCGTTCAGGCCGTGAAGGAGATGCTCCATTTAGACCACGTGAACCTGGTCAAGCTATACGGCGCCGGGAAAGCCGACGGTTATCACTGGCTGGCGACCGAGTTCGTGGAAGGTCCGAGTCTGGGCCAGATCATGAGGCAAGGTCGTCCGACGCCGGTTAATGGGGAGGAGCCGATTCGGGCCTGGGAGCCCGCTTACCGCGTCGCCGTCCACATCGCTCGGGCTCTGGATTATGCCCACCAGCATCAATTTATCCATCGCAACATCACGCCGACCGATATTTTAGTGGCCCAGCAGGGAGACTACAGCCAGAAAGCGTCCTTAAGCGACTACACGGCCGACGGAATTGCCAAGCTGAATGATCTGGTTATGTTCAAGGCGCTGGAAGGGAGCGGACTCAGACAAGTGAGCCTGCGCGCCAAGGTCGCCACCGAGCTGGCCTATTTTTCGCCTGAGCAAACTTATGGCGGAGCGCCGGTGGACGCGCGTTCTGACATTTTCAGTTTGGGAAGCGTGGTTTACGCGGTGCTCATGGGCCGGCCGCCGTTTGAAGGGCTATCGCAGGCGGAAACCATCCGCAACATCCGCGAGGAGCCTCCGACTTCGCCTCGGAAGCTGCATCCGTTGCTTCCGCGACTCTTCGATTCCATTCTGCTCAAGATGCTGGCCAAGCCGCCGGAGCACCGATTTCAGTCGGCCAAGGAACTGCTGGCCGCCTTAGATCAGATCAGCCACCACAACGAATAAAACAAGAAGCCACGGATGAAACACGGACAAAACACGGAAATGAGATCAATTTCCTATCCGTGTTTGATCCGCGTTTCATCCGTGGCTAACGGCTTTGGACTTTTTCTTTCATAAAGTCCTTGAAACCGCCTGCCAGCGAGTTTATGGTGCAAGGGATTCCATATATGTATTCGCTTGGAGGCGGTTTCCATGTCTCAAGTTTCATCGAAGCTCGATCGGCGTCAACTTCTGGGCGGCATGCTGGCCACGGCTCCCGCAATCGGCCCTTTATTTTCAAACGCGACTTATGGCGCCGAGGATAAAGCGGTGGCTTCAGGGCGCATCAAGCAGTCCATCTGCTTTTGGTGCTTCAACACGGCGGGCGATAAATGGGACGCGGAAAAAACTTGCCAAGTGGCACAAAAGCTTGGCTGCCCGTCCGTGGAGTTGATCAATCCCGAGAGCTGGGGACTTTTGAAAAAATACGGCTTGATTTGCGCCATGGCCAACAACGGCATGCCCGGAGCGCCTTTTGTCAAAGGATATAATAACCCCAAGTATCATGAAGAACTCATCACCCGGGCCAAGCAATCGATTGACGCCTGCGCCGACGCCGGCTTTCCGAGCGTGATCGCATTCACCGGCTACAAATGGCGCGACGCGGAAGATCCCAAGAGCGGTGAGATTAGCCGGGAGGAGGGCGCGGACAACTGCGTCAAGGGACTCAAACTGCTCATCGGCCATGCGGAAAAGAGGGGCGTCAATGTTTGCATCGAGCACTTGAACACACGCGACTCCTCCCATCCCATGAAAGGGCATCCCGGCTACCAGGGCGACGATTTAGATTACGTCGCCGAAATTGTCCGGCGGGTGGGCTCGCCGCGCATGAAGCTGCTCTTCGACATCTACCACGTGCAGATCATGAACGGTGATGTCATCCGTCGCATCGAGCAGAACAAAGACATCATCGGGCATATTCACACGGCCGGGAATCCGGGCCGCGGCGAGTTGGACGATACCCAAGAGATTCAATACCGTCCGATCATGCGCAAATTGGCTGACATCAAATACGCTGGCTACGTGGGACAGGAGTTTATTCCCACGCGCGATCCAATGGGTGGGCTGACCGAAGCGGTTCGGCTGTGCGACGTGTAGGCACTTCTCAATAGGAACAGAGCGTCTTCATGGCGACCGAGGATTTGATATTGGCCATGACCGGAGCGAGCGGCGCGCCCTACGGCGTGCGACTCTTGGAAGTGCTCCTGCGCGCCGGCCGCACCGTTCACGTGACATTAAGCCCGGCCGCGACTCAAGTGATCGAACAGGAGCTGGATCGGCGAGTGAAGCTGGATCAATTCCGCCTGCGCGACCTCTTGGGTGATGAAGCTGAAGTCCCTCAAGGGCAAGTGCACTACTACCATTACATGGATTTTCGGGCGGGTATCGCCAGCGGATCGTTCTTGACGGGAGGAATGGTGATATGTCCGTGCAGCATGGCGACATTAGCCGGCATCGCACATGGGTTATCGCAAAACTTGATCCATCGGGCCGCGGACGTGCATTTGAAGGAACGGCGACGGCTCGTTCTTGTGCCGCGGGAGACGCCGCTCAACGTGGTTCAACTGAAGAACATGACGGCTTGCGTGGAGGCCGGGGCCGTCGTGCTGCCGGCCATGCCGGCGTTTTACACTCGGCCCAAGACATTGGAAGATGCCGTGGATTTCATTGTCGGACGGATTTGCGATCAGCTTGGTGTCGCCCACCAGCTACTGAAACGTTGGGGAACTTAAGAAAGGTTCGCCTGCGGCTTAGCGTCCGGAGGGCGCAAAAAAAAATCGAGGTAGTGGCTCCCAGCGCGAGGCAGCGACTCAACGCGAGTGCCGCCCAGCCACTACCCCGAAAGAGCGCTGTGGATGTCTCCACAACACCAAAAAACTTACCTGACATGCATAGACCCGGCAAGCCGTACTCATGGTGGAACAGTCACTTTTTCTCATCGGCGCGTCTAATCGTAACGACTCATGGAGGTTTGCGGTTTGGTGCGATAAGATAGAGGGGCCGGCGGCTCGAAGAAGCGCCCGCAAAATCGTTATAACCGGCACACTTTCACTTCAGAAATTCATCGCATGGGCGACTATTTGAAAACCGTGGAGGAGGTCTACGCCGAAGCCGCCAGGGAACCCAAGGCCGATTTGTGCTGCACGCAATCGCCGCTCTGGCATTTTCCCGATCTCAAGATCCCCACCATCATGCAAGAGATGAATTACGGGTGCGGCTCCACGGTCGATCCGCGTGACCTGCGTCAAGAAGACACCATCTTGTATGTTGGTGTCGGGGGCGGTCTGGAGGCGCTGCAATTCGCCTATTTCACGCGCCGGCCCGGAGGTGTGATTGCCGTTGATCCGGTCGCGGAAATGCGAGAGCGGGCTCGAGAAAACTTAGAAGAGGCGGCGCGAATCAACTCCTGGTTGCAACCCGAGTTTGTGCAGCTCCTGGACGGCTCCGCGCTCTCCCTGCCTGTGCCCGATGTCAATGTCACTGTGCTGGGACAGAATTGTCTTTACAACATTTTCGTCTCGGAAGACCTCGATCTGGCTTTGGCGGAGGTGTTCCGTGTGCTCAAACCGGGTGGGCTGTTCACTTCGTCCGATCCGATCACCCCGGAGCCGCTGCCCGCAACTTTCGCTGCCAACGCCCGGTTGCGTGCGATGTGCTTGTCGGGCTGTCAAACCTTGGAAGATTATCTTGGTGCATTGACACGAGCGGGGTTCGGCCGGGTCGAGATTCGCAACCGTTTTCCATACCGCTATCTGAGCCCCCAGGAATTTCCCGAGCTTTCAAAAGCTGTCATGCTAGAGAGCATCGAGGTGGCTGCCTATAAGGTCCCCGACGGACCTGATGGCCCGGGGGTGTTTACGGGCCGGACCGCGACTTACGTCGGCTCCGAAGCATTGTTTAGGGATGAAAGCGGCTCCGTGCTTCGGCGTGGCGCTCCCACTCTCATTTCCGATGCGGCGGCATCCCGATTGGCTCGGCGATCCGATGTGCTGATCACGGATTCTACCTGGCATGTCCGCGGCGGCGGATGCTGTTGACGAGCATTTCAAGTCCTCAACTCCTTGGTTCCCAGCCGCATAGCCAATAAAAGAATGAAGGAGAGATTACGGATTACATGCTGGGAGAGACCTTGCTCACGATCAACAACGTCCCGATTGAAGACACGTTTGCCGAGGCTTTTCCGATGACGGCGGCCCGGCTCATCGTCACGGCCGAGACCGAGGAGTGGGCGCGCACGGCGGCGACAGCGGCCACAGGATATGCCGCATCGGTCATCGGGTGTGATAGCGAGGCGGGCATCGAGCGCTTCGCGCCGGCGGAAGAATCGCCGGACGGACGGTCGGGAATCAGTCTCTTATTTTTCGCCTTCAGCCGGGACGCCTTGCAAAAAGCCCTAATTAATCGCGTGGGTCAATGCATCCTCACCTGTGCCACGACGGCTTGTTACAACGGTTTGCCTCTTGTGCCGAACAAGACGATCCGCATTGGCGGCAATTTGCGATTTTTCGGCGACGGCTATCAAATCAGCAAGAAATTAGAAGGCCGGCGATTCTGGCGAATTCCAGTCATGGACGGCGAATTCCTCTGCGAAGATGTGTTCGGAACGGTCAAAGGGGTGGCTGGCGGGAACTTTCTCATTTTGGGAGAATCGCAGACGAGCGCTTTGGCCGCCGCCCAAGCCGCCGTGTCGGCCATTCGAAAGGTTTCAGGAGTGATTATGCCTTTTCCGGGAGGCATCGTGCGGAGCGGCAGCAAGGTCGGGAGCAAATACAAGAAACTTCGAGCGAGCACCAACGATGCTTTTTGCCCCACGCTACGTGGCCAGGTGAAGTCCGCCTTGCCGGAGGGAGTCAACGCGGTGTATGAGATTGTTATCGACGGTGTTGATCTCCCCGCCGTCGAGGAAGCGACCCGCGTCGGCGTCCGCGCGGCGTGCCTTCCTGGCGTCATTCGCATCTCCGCGGGAAACTATGGTGGGAATTTGGGACCTTATCACTTGTACTTGCACAAATTGTTGAGTTAAAAAGAGGATCACGAAAGCACGAAACAGCGAAATGATGAAAAAGAGAAAGAAGTCCTTTCGACATTTCTTTTTTTCGATATTTCGTGTTTCGATTTTCCATCGGAGGTAGGAATGGCGAAAATGGATTCATTTCGCCTGGCGATTCTCGGCGCCGGTCCCATTGGCCTGGAAGCCGCCCTTTATGCTCATCATCTGCAACTGCCATTCACGGTCTACGAACGTGGCCGAGTGGGCGAGCACGTCCAGCGCTGGGGGCATGTGAAGCTTTTCAGCCCCTTCGGCATGAATGTCACCTCGCTGGGGTTGTCAGCGATTCGCGGTGAAAATCCCAAGCGCGAGTTTCCTACTGATGCGGCCTGCATCACCGGCCGGGAGCATTGGGAGTCGTATCTCGATCCGCTGGCCAAGTCGGCCGTGGTTCGCGAGCACATTCGAACCGACTGCCAGCTTCTGTCCGTGAGCCGGCAAGACTACGTCAAAAGTGATATGCCGGGGGGAACGAAACGCGGCGATCAGCCGTTCCGTTTACTGCTGCGCGCCAATAAGACTCAGGAGCGCGTGGAAGAGGCGGATGTCGTGCTCGATTGCACGGGAACGTATGGGCAGCATCGCTGGATGGGCGCGGGCGGGATTCCGGCCATCGGTGAATCAGCGGCCGAGCCTCACATCGCCTATGGCTTGGAAGACATCTTGGGCAGTCGCCAATCGACCTACGCCGGTAAGAATGTGCTGGTGGTCGGGGGCGGGTATTCCGCCGCCACGACGATTTGCAGCCTGGCTTCCCTCGCGGAAAAACACCCGGATACCTGGGTCTACTGGTTGGCTCGCGGCCGAAGCACCCAGCCGATTAAACGCATCACCAATGATCCACTGAAGGAACGCGACCGCCTCGCCGTTAGGGCCAATACGCTCGCCACTCGCGGGGAAGGCAACGTCGAATTTCATCACCAGGCCACCATTGAATCGGCCGAATGGGCCGGTCCCGATCGGGGGTTCAAAGTCACCGCTCGAATCGGCCAGAAGACTCAGACATGGGAAGTCGAACGCTTAATCGCCAACGTGGGATACACTCCCGATTCGTCCTTATACCGGGAACTGCAGATACATGAGTGCTATGCGACTCTCGGCCCGATGAATCTGTCGGCGGCCTTGCTCAAGCAGGAGGGGCTCGACTGTCTGCAAATGACGCCTCAAGGAGCGGAAGCGCTGCGCAATCCCGAGCCGAACTTTTTCATCTTGGGCGCCAAGAGCTACGGCCGCAACTCCCACTTTCTGCTCAAGAATGGCTTCGAGCAGATTCGCGAAGTCTTTACGCTCATCACCGGCAAGCCCGATTTGAACTTGTACAAGAAACGCTGATCGATGCCTGTTCCATTACCTATTCTTGACACACCCGCCCCAATCGTGCCTTTGGCGAACCTTGACGAGCTTTGGTTTCAGGTTGGCGGGACGCTGTGCAATTTGGAATGCCGGCACTGCTTCATTAGTTGCGGTCCCAAAAATCACACTTTCGGTTTTCTCGACTTGGAGACGATCCGCGGCTACTTGGATGAATCCGTCAAGATAGGGGTGCGGGAATACTATTTCACGGGCGGAGAGCCGTTCCTGAACCGTGATATGGTATCCATCTTGGAATTGACGTTGAATTACGGCCCGGCGACGGTTCTGACCAATGGAACCATATTCCAAGAAGAATGGCTGAAGCGCTTGAGAAAGGCGGAGGGGGACTCGCCTTACAGCCTCGAATTTCGCGTCTCCATCGACGGCTTTACCGCGGAGGACAACGATCCCGTTCGCGGGCCGGGAACATTCGAGCGAGCCATGAAGGGCGTTCGCCAGCTCGTGGATCACGGCTTCTTGCCCATCATCACGGTGACTCGCACGCGTGACGATCAAGATGAAACAGCGTTATTCCACGGCTTCGAGCGGATGCTGCGAGATCAGGGTTACTCTCGACCGCGAATCAAGATTCTGCCCACGCTTCGCATAGGAGCGGAAGCGGACCGCGGCCGAGCCTATCAAGCCGAAGAACGCGTCACTCCGGAAATGATGGACGGATTTGATCCCAACCTGCTGATTTGTCATCACAGCCGAATGGTGACGGATCGGGGAGTCTTCGTTTGCCCGATCTTAATTGAGGCCCCCGATGCTCGTTTGGGAACGACGCTTGAAGAATCTCTTGGACCTTATCCGCTACGCCATCATGCTTGTTACACTTGCTATCAATACGGGACCATCTGCGCCAATGCCACCAGCCAAGAACGGGACATCTGAGTTTCGCCGCATCGCGGTCTTTGGCGGAGTTTACAGTAATTACCT
>Ga0207070_1016_pt1 | contig 39610 bp, 40 predicted proteins | sample Alteio_BWMinHeat_92_FD_153591 | JGI IMG/M metagenome (GOLD analysis project Ga0207070, IMG submission 153591) | Enriched cells from forest soil in Barre Woods Harvard Forest LTER site, Petersham, Massachusetts, United States -... | ecosystem: Environmental > Terrestrial > Soil > Temperate forest >...
AGCCGGGTCTCCAAGATCTCCAGAAAAAGGCGAGGGCGGTTCCGTTTTTTAACTTTCGAGTTTTGCGCTCTTCTCGACATGGCTGGGGGCTCCTGGTGATCAAGAAAAATCCGAAATACGAAATTCGAAATCCGAAACAAATCCCAAGCACGTAATTCGAAACCCAATCAATCAGGACGCTTCTTTCGAACATTTGGATTTTGAATTCGTTCCGGATTTCGTGCTCCGAGTTTCGGACCGGTGCGAGTCTTCCACGCTGCCTGCTCATGATGAAAGTATCCAACGTCATAAGCGAGGCGGAGACCCGAGTCAAGCATTTTCTTGGGACTTTCAAGAGGGCAGCAAATTCTTGCGGAGCCAATCGAGATTGGGTTTGTCGGGAAGCGATAGCGGAATGGACGCGGCGGTCTCGTCGAACATCCTATCCGAGACCGGGCTGACTTGTTGCGGCCGGCCTACGGTATTAACAATAATCGGAGAATCGGTATTATCGTGGAGATGAGAGATGAAGACGATCTCGCTGAAACTGCCGGCTGGGCTGCACGTGAAACTGAATCGGGCAGCTAAAGAAAGAAAACTAAGCAAATCGGAGTTGGTACGGGTGGCGTTGGAACATCTCTTGAACGGGAAACTCCCTTCCAAATCGAGCGACCGATGAGCGCCTTGGAACTCGCCGGCGACCTGGTGGGCTGCGCGGAAGGTCCGGGGGATCTGTCCACGAACCCGAGATATATGGAAGGATTCGGCGAGTGATCCGCAGCGTGATTCTGGACACCGGACCACTGATTGCATTGATTGATCCTCGCGACCACAGCCATCCTTGGATTCGGTCTCAATTCGCCGATATCCAAGCGCCTCTACTTACCTGTGAGCCAGTTCTCACCGAAGCTTGCTATTTGGCACGGCGAATCCACGGGGGAACGCAAGCGATCTTGGAACTGTTTGAACGTGGCGTTATTCGCCTGACGTTCGATCTGGCCGGGAATTTTCCGGAAGTTTCATCCCTAATGAGCGCTATGGGAATGTTCCCATGTCCTTGGCCGACGCCTGTTTGGTACGAATGTCCGAGTTGATCGCCAACTGCACCGTCTTGACTCTGGACAGCGACTTCCGCATTTACCGCCGACACAAACGCCAGAAAATACCCCTGCTGATACCGCCGGAAGTTTGACTGATATTGAAACCCTATCCGAAGGTACGGTTTGGTCGAGGATTGTTCTCCATACATTAACCGTGGCACTTCGTTGAATGCCAAACCCCCAGGTGGAGATGCAATATGAAGGCTTTTGAAGTGTTCATCAACGGTCACCGCCTTTGCCTCGCTGGCGTCGGGGACGATGGAGTGTTGCATGCCATTGTTAATTGGGTTGGTGGTCCCGACCGTGAGGACATTTCCTTGAGCATCGGCGGTTTGGACTCTGTCACCGACGAACATCTGCGCTGGAAGGCTCCAACCATTGGGGTTGGAACTGAAGTTCTTGTCCGAGTCGTTGAAACAACTTCGGTGGACCCGCCGAATGAGCGGGTTCGTTCGAGCATGCCAACCACCCTGGACCAGTACCGGGAGTGCCTCCGAGACTTCAGCGAGCGAATGACCGAGGATGAGCGGCAAGAGTTGCTCAAAGAGTTGGTGGCCGATTTGGAACGCAAATAGGCATAAGCTTATCTCCTACTTCCTTTCCTGAAGCGAAGTTACCATCATCTCGGAAATCCGAAATAATGGCTTGGAGGGTTTTTCTGTCGTCACCAACTCGACGCACTTGCCGCGTCGGGCAACGGCTACATGAATCGCGTCGCACGCGCTTAAACCAAACTGAAAGGCTTCTTCGATGGCACTTTCCAGCAATTTCTTGGAAACCGGTATTTTACGGGCGCTGGCAAAGAATGTTTCGTAGAAATCCACTTGATCTTTGAAACCATGGTACCGGGGCTTGGGAATCACTTCGAGCCGGACGAAATCGCTCGTCACAAAAACACGATCAGGATCGTCCAAGAAGCGCATGGCCCGATCAGCGATCTCCGGCACGCCGCAAGCCGCAGCGATGAGAACTCCGGCGTCGACGAAAGTGCGAGTCAATTTCCAGGATCCTCGGTTGCCTCACCACGGCGCTCGCGCAAATCGTCGGCGATATCGTCCCAATCGAGCAGAGGCCGACCACTGGACAAGATTCTCATCCGAATTTGCCAAAGGCGGCGGCCAAGTTCCGTTCGTGGAAGGAAAGAGTCAATCGGTTGGGCCGCGTGCCGATGACCCCGACGATCCGCCTCGAACTCCCTCACCTTGTTGTCAGCTGCACCGTTCGACTCGGTGATTTTTCGTTCTTTGCTCATACTCCGTGGCCTCGAGTTAGGGTTCACCCAGATTCGCCTACACACCAACATATTATCGCACCGCCGTCTTCTTCGCCGCCGGCTCCCGCAGAAACAGCCACACCCAGCCGTGGGTTTCGTATTCGGCGCCGGATTCTTTTTGCGCTGCCATCAGCTTTTCGCGCACTTTGTTCAACTGCTCGGAAACCTTCTTCGCTTCGTCCTTGTCCTTGACGCGATTGGGGCCGATGATTTTCTGCACGAGCTGGCCGTATTCGCCCTGCAGCTTCTCCATTTCTTTCTTGGCTTCGGCCTGCTTCTTTTTTTCTTCTGGCGTCGGGTCTGGTTTGTTCGGCTTCTGGTTGCTTAAGTCGCCGACGAGCAGGTCGGGAAGTCCATCGCCGTTGTAATCGACGACGCAGACTTTGGCTCGCACGCCGCGAGTCGGCGTCTTCGGGATTTTCTCGCCATCGTATTCGATCGCGCCGGGTGGAATCAGGACCTGGCCTTCATCCAGCTTCGGCTCCTTGGCCGTGCCGATATTGCGGTAGAACATGACGCTGCCATCGCCGCAGCCCACGATCAGATCCAAGAGACCGTCGCCGTCCCAGTCGGCCACGCAAGGCCCGGCATCGCCGTGAGTCACTTGGATCGTCTTGCCGTTCGCCTTGAGTTGGACGGGTTTGCCGAATGCGTATTGCTTCTTGGTTCCTTCGTTGAGATAGACGCTCACGTGACCCTGGATGTCGCCGACGATCAGGTCGAGTAGACCGTCGCAGTTCCAATCCGCGACCGCGACGGAACTTGCGCAGCCGGTTACGAGCACCTGTTTCTTCGCGGTGTCGCGGTAGGTCTTGCCGTTGAATTCGACGTAATGGCCTTCTTTATCTTCCTTGAATTCGGCGTCGCCGGTGATGGTGATGCTATCGGCCGTCTCGCGGACATTGCCGCCGACGTTGATGATGTTGCCGTCCTTGTCGCGAAGTTTTTCAGGCGGCCCGTACCCGCCGTCGGACTTGCCGCGGAAGATGAAGATCTCGCCGGGCCAGGAGCCCGTGATGATGTCCTTGATGCCGTCGCCGTCGAGGTCCGCAAACTGCGGACCGAAGCCGACACATCAGCCCGTGGGCACGCGGCCCTCTTTCGTGCCCTCCTTGAACTTCACGCCGGCCGCGTATTTAGGCTCTGAGTTCGTGCCGATGTTCTTGTAAAACCAGAGAATGCCTTCGCCGAATTGGCCGACGAGCAGATCGTTCTTGCCGTCGCCGTCAAAATCGACGACCAGGGGCGCCGCGTGGCCGACGTCGGTGTCGATCGGCTTTCCCGCGGCCTCCAATCGAACAGGCGAGGCGAACTTGTAAGTGGTTTTGGACGACGATTGCTTGTCGTCTTTCTTGGGTGCGGGCTGGGTCTCATCTGCTAAGCAAAGCGTGGCGGCCGCCATGACGGGGAGTAAAAGCGCTTTCCACATAGGGGGTGCCTCCGGAGTTGAAAGGAGTGCTAGGCGCGAAGCCCACCGACAGCTGTCCGTGGGTTTGAGGAGCCGCGTGAATGAGTTAGATTGTGATCGAACCGAGAACAAGAATCAAGACAAGGGACAAAGAACTCGCAAGAAACAGCAACTCGTCACTGATTACCTGACAACAGCTTCGGCAGCATCAATGGCGGGCGGAGTTGGCAGTGGTCATTGCCTTCCCCGATGGCCTACTTATTGGCGGGCGGGGTTGGCAACGTGGCCGAGAGGCAATCTCTACTGGGGGGGCAGGCGGTAAGGAGCCCGACCAGATGGCATCGGTATTGGCGGGCGGGGTTGGCAGTGTTCATCGCCTTACCCGATGGCCTACATACTGGCGGGCGGGGTTGGCAACGTGGCCACAACATGCCCCCGGCCAGACCCTTGCCAACGCCTGAGCAGAATTAAGAACGCCGGCACGAGCAGTGGCCTCACCACCAGGGTGTCCAGCAGCACGCCGAACGCCAAGGCGAAGCCGAGCTCCTTCATCTCCACCAATGATCCTGACATGAGCGATGCAAAAGTTCCCGCCATGATGAAGCCGCAGCTGGAAATAATGCCTCCGGTGTTTACTACTGCTCGGGTGACGCCGTGAATCGGCCCGTGAGATTTTTCCTCTTCCTTGACGCGCGTCATGAGGAAAATGTTGTAGTCCTCGCCCACGGCGACCAGAATCGTGAATAAAAAGATGGGCACTTTCCAGTCCAGGCCCGAGAACCCGGCGGGATCGAGCAGCCAAAAGAGAGCAAACGTCATCCCCAAAGTAGCAAGATAGCTAAATAAGACGGTCGCAATGAGATAAATCGGGACCACCACCTCGCGCAAGAGGATCATGAGGATCACAAAGATGACGGCGGGAACCACGACTTCGATGCGCTTCAGGTCTTGCGTGGTCACTTGCTGAAGGTCGCGCAGACTGGCCGTCGCGCCGAACAGTTCGATCTCCGAGCCTTGCAACGCCGCGGGCTGCTCCGATCGAAGGGCGCTTTCGATTCGCTCGAAGTTGTCAATACTATCATGCGACAACGGATCGAGATTAGGAATAATGTCCACGCGAGTCACATGATTCTTGAGCGCGCCGGCATCGCTCGCGTAATAAGCCAGCGCCTGCTCCCGCAACTTCCTTGAAGCTTCCGTAACGGACAGCCGTTCCAGTCGCCTCATGATGTCTTTGGCGGTCGCGGAAATTCCCAGTGGCTTGGCGAGGGTGCGGATATCCTCAATGTGCAAATCGTCCTTTCTTTCCTCGAGTCGATCGGCGAGCGACTCGATGAGTCTGGTCCCCTCGCTGGTCGTGAAATCGACCGCCTCATTCCGGATCAAGACGGTGGTGGGCCCGATAAGTCCGGCCGGGAAATGTCGCTCGAGATCGTGCGTGCCTTCGAGGCTGGGAGCGTCCTTCGGCAAATCATTGGCCAGACCGTAATCCAAATACTGGTAGTTACGGACCGCAATGGCCGCGAACGGAACGAGGACGATCACGCTGGCGAGCCAGATAAGGCCCGGTCGGCGTTCGAGGGCCTGACCAATCTTTTCCCAGATCCCTTGAAATACCATCGGGCGCAAGCAGCGCGTCCACGCCGACGGCTTTGAGTTCGGCCGATCGGAAGTCCTCCCCTTTGGACTTAGGGGCCAAAAAGCATAGCGCCCGGTGAGACGCAGCAAGGAAGGGCTAAAGGTGAGCGCGCTGCTAAGGACGATGCAGAGACTCAAGGGAATCGTGACCCCCGCCTGGTGATACTTGCCGAATTGGGCGAAGGCGAGCATCGCAATGCCGCAAATGACAGTGGTGGCGCTGGCGGTCAGCGTGCCGCCAACTTTGCCGATCGCCCTCGCCAATGCTTCGCCCAGGTCGCCTTCTTGTTGTAGCTCTTCTCGGTATCGGGCGATGAGGAACAAGCAATAATCGACGCCGGCGCCATAGGCGAGAACCGTGATATAAATTCGGTTGGTCTCGGAAAGAGTCAGCAGATGGTTTTTGGCCAAGAGGACCAAGAGATCGATGGAGATTTGCACCGCGAAAAAGACCGTGGCGATCGGAATCAGGGCCAACAGCGGCGCACGGTAAATGACCAGAAGCAAACCGATGATCAGCCAGATGGTCCAGGTCTCGATGAGGTTGGCACTTTCCTGCTCGGCGCGGCGCATGTCGCGGCCAACGACAGCGCTTCCCGTCATGGCGATCTCCAGTCCTTCGGGAATCTTGTTTTCCCGATGTAGGCGATCAATCAAGCTCTCGACCGCGTAAACGACTGGCCAGGCCCTTCGCTCCAGAAATTCCACAGTTAAATCAATGACCACCAATCCGGCGTTTTGGTAACCGTTGACCAGCAGCGCCCCCTTCCCTTCATCGTTGAATGTTTGGATGCGAGCAATGACGGATCGACCGCGCTGGTCATCGGCCAGTCCGCCCTCCTCATCGGCGATTTGCAGCAAGCCTCCCTTCAGATTGTGTTCAACGAAGTCTTTATCCTCATAAATCGGGATCTCGTCCTGGCGACTCAACACCAGGACAATGTTGCTCCCCATAACTTCCTTGGGAAAGGCGGCCTTGAAAAGATCCTTTCCGCGATTGCTAGGGACGTCTTTGGGGAGGAAGGAAAATTGCCCGCTTTCGGCAACTTCATCCCAAGGCGGAGCGATCAACCGCATGATGATAAGCAGGAGAACCCATCCCGCGAGACACGGCAGCCAGGCACGTGCGACCAGTTTCCCGAGAACTGAAAACATAGCGGTTTGACCGACGCCTCCCAGACTCATACGCGGCAATAATTATGCCGATCATTTTTTGGCACTTTCTTTGCATTGCCTCTCACCGACAACCTCGCCCGCGCGCTGATGCGACTTCGTGCCGCTTGATTGATTGGAACGCCCGCCGGAGATAAAAGGTCATGCTCTTGCCCGAGATTCTCGTTCGGCAGCGCCATTATCGAAATGCCTTGATCTTTTCCTTCATCACCATGCTTTTGACACTAGGGGCCGACGATGGGCAGCGGCGGAAGACGCTGCAAATCGGAACAAGCGGCAGCTTTATCGCGCCGGATGACAGCGGCACGGAGAAAGGCGCTTTGGATGCATTGGCCGGCCTGATGAAAGAAGAAACCGGGTTCGACGTCAAGATCTTCCGGCAGAGCGGTTGGCGGGAGCTCGCCGACAAAATGTCCAAGGGGCAATTGCAGTTGGGCATATTTCGGGGCGTTGAGTTGGCTTGGGCCACAGATAATAATCCCCATCTCCAGCCTTTGGTCTTGGCCGGCAAAGGTCCCCATAATTCCGTCGTCTCCGTGATGGCGCGAAACGACAACCCCGCCAAGGATTTTGCCGGATTGCAAGGCCAGCCGCTCAGCATCCCGGCCACCGGCGACCGCGATTTGCGCTTGTTTATCGATCGCACTTGCCGCGCCTTGGGAAAAGACCCCGAGAGCTTCTTTTCCAAAATCACTTCGCCGCACAACGTCGAGGATGCCTTGGACGATGTGGTTGACGGCGTCGTCCAGGCAACGGTCGTCGATCAGACGATGCTGGAGGCGTATCAGCGTCGAAAGCCGGGCCGCTTCGCCCGATTGAAAGAGATCGCTCGCTCAAAACCGCTCCCGCCAACAGTATTAGTCTATGACGACCGGACCTTGGATGAGGCTCTCGCCCGGCGAATCCGAGATGGGCTGTTGAATCCTGCCTACCGGACCAAACAAGAAATGACCTTGAGTCTCTTCCACTGGGCGGGTTTCTATCCAGTCCCCACCGGATTCGCCGACATGCTCGCCGAGACGAGGAAGACCTATCCGCCGCCGTCGCATCGATAGGGTTGACAATTCAAATGGAAGCCATGGCTTGTACCGCTGAGTCGTGGAGTCGATCGTTGGTAGCGAGGACGCCGTGCCTTTGCCAGGCGCCCGGAAGGCCGTAGCGCAACTCTTGTCCGCCTAGACCTGTCACTTCGCCGCCGGCCTCGCTAACGAGAATGTGTCCGGCGCAGATGTCCCAGTCGTGAAAGGCCGAGTAGGTATTGAGATAAATGTCCGCCTCGCCGCGTGCGACCATGGCTAGTTTGATCCCGGCGGAATAGGTCTCCAGAATCCTCGCCGGTTGAATGACCCTGACGTGGGAGGACGGTTTGTCGGGATTCCGCGAATGACTCTGGACTAAGGTGGCCATCGTCAGGTCCGCCACCGCGGTGACATGGCATGGCTCGGGCTGAGTGGCTGAGCCGTCGCGCTTCCAACATCCGCTTCCACGCGTCGCATAAGTCATTCGACTTTTGGCCGGCTCAAAAACGACGCCGACGGCGATCTGCTCCTCTTCGACCAAAGCGATCATGATCGAGAACTCATCATTCTTACGAGCAAATCCGCGAGTGCCGTCGATCGGATCGACGATCCAGAGACGCGATCCGACTTGCGGCACGTGAGAGAGTAGATCCGTCGTTTCTTCGGCGCACAGTGCATCGTCCGGAAAAACGGTATGCAGGTACTCGAGAATTACGATTTGGGATAGACGATCGGCATCGGTCGAAATGTCGGCAGGGGCATTGGCAATGGCCGAAAAGCGAGCATATTCTTTCATGACTTGGCTGCCCGCCAAGCGGGTCGCTTCCAGAGCGACGTCTAATTCACGTTGGTAGGGAATAGTCAATGGCGCTCTTGGTTTAGCGGCGGTTCTCAGAACCTCGCGGTTCTGAGAACCACCGCTAAACATTACCTGGAAATCGATAATTACGCCAGATCGCGATCTTCGAACAAGATAAGCCCGAAGAGCAGTGCAATGGCTGTGTAGATGACGGCGTACAACGTCACGGAGGCTACGTAGATGGCGAACTCCCGAGGATTGGGAGGCGTGGGGAGAACGATCGCGTTGCCGATCTTCAAGAAGTCCAGGCCCGGCAAGAGTGAGTCGAACAGCCTTGCGATAAATTGCACCAGCCGAAAGCGACCGCGTGACACTTGCTCCAACATCGGCGTCAGGTGGCTCAGGAAGAAAATGACGACGCAAAGAACGAGATTCAAAATCATCGGCAAGCGGGTGGCCAGCGCGACCGCGATGGCCAGGAGCACCATGACCTGACAGAAGCCCAGGATTAATCCAGGAATCATTTCGCTCAGGTCGCTGAACCACCACACCATGCCGCGGGTGAGGTTGACCGGGCCGTCGCCCCAAGAAGCGAGAGAACTCGCCATATTTTCCGCAATTGTTGGAGCTGAAAAGGCCGCGTTGATATCGTCCGGGTGAAGGTTCTTGTACCACAGCACCAAGCCGAAAACGACGCTCAGGGCGCCGGTCATCATCATGGCGGCCAAGAGAATGCCCGCGAATTTTCCCAACAAGAATTGCCGACGTGAAATCGGCTTGCTCATGACCGTGATGGCGGTGCGTCCCTCGATTTCCTCGGAAATCGACATGGCCGCGGCCAGCACGGAGAAAAGAACGCCGCCGAGCATGATGGTGTCATAGCCCAGCTCCTTCACCATCTTCATGTCTTCGCCGAGGGTGAAATAAGGAATGATGGGAGAAACCAGGATCAGGAATGTGCAGCCGACAAAGATGAACCAAAACAGAGGATGCCGGAGCCACTCGCGGAAAGCAGCCAAGCCCACCGCGCCTCCGCGCGGCCAAATGAGCAGCAGCAGCCAAAATATCAAAACGAAAAGATCCAAGAGTAATTGGAATTGCAGAACGATGGCGTACCAGCGGCCGATATTCCCCAGCACGTCTTTGTCTTTCATGACGGACAAAGCGCCGCCCAGGAGCGAACCTGCCATTAGGAGAATCCCCGCCAGTCGAGGCAACAAGGAACGCAGAGACCGACGATCGACTCCGGTCACCACCGCCAGCCATGGGCATGCGGCCAGCATCTGAATTAGACAGAGGACCAAACCCGCCACCGGCAAGGCGATCCACGGGGTCACGGCAAACACGGAAAGCGAGCTCATGGTTGGCACAATTCCTCAATAACGGACATGAAATCCCTTGGCGCCCTGGGGAGGCTCATCCACCACCTGCGTCTCTTCAATGTAGCCGCTCATGCGTTGGGCCAAGGCCGACAAAACCCCTTCCACTTGTTCAGGCGATCCTTCGACCTTAACCTCCACTCGGCCGTCCGGTAAGTTGCGGACAAAGCCGGCGACATCGTATTCTTGGGCCACTTGCTGGGTGGTGTATCGGAAACCCACGCCCTGAACCCGGCCCGAATAATAAACATGCTTACAGATCGTCATCCCGCTCAATGATCCTTTTACGACGGCCGGGCTAGGACGGTTCGTTTCGATAACTGGGAGGCGTTCCCCAGCGAAGCTTATCTCGCAAGGTCTGATAGTAGCTTCGGCCTGGGACTTTGACGAGGCCGAAAGTCACCGGCGCCCGTCGAACGGTCACGCGATGATCATACGTCAGGGCGATACTTTCTTGGCCGTCAATAATGAGCGAGGCGCCGTCTCCCTCCCGGCCGATGGAAATGGTGTATGTTTTGTCCGCCGACTCGACCACGGGTCGGGCGGTGAGAGCGTGCGGGCAAATCGGCGTAATGACGAAGGCCGATAATTCCTGCCCCAAAATCGGCCCGCCGGCCGAGAGGCTATGGGCAGTCGAGCCGATGGGCGTGCTCAAAATCAGGCCATTGCCGCTGAAGCGCGACACCGGCTCGCCGTCCACGGCCAGATCGAGATCGATCATGTGAAAAGGCGCCCCGGTTTGAACGGTAATCTCGTTGAGGCCCAAAAACGTGCGGCTTCCAGCCGGGGATTCCACCACGCACTCCAACATCAAGTGCTGGGTCACCCGGTAGTCGCCTCGGAGCACTTGGGGAAAGCAGTCGCAAACATCCTTCGGACTCAAGTCGGCGAGAAAACCTAGCTTTCCAAGGTTGACGCCTAATACCGGCGTCTGATGATAGCCCATCTGCCGAGCGGCCCGGAGAATCGCGCCATCGCCGCCCAGCACCAGAGCGATATCGGCCTGAACCTTGCTGAGATCTTGCGCCTGCTCCAAGTCGAACAGCACGACCTGGGCATTTTCGCGAAGAAACGGAAGCAAGCGCTCGGCTTCTTTTCGGACCTGAGGCTTCTGCCCGTTTCCGAGAATAAGGAGCCTCAAGCTACCGGGTATTAGAGATGGTGAGCGGTCCATATTTGCGATTCGGCAAGTGAAGTCGTCAAGCCCACGGGCGGCTGTCCGTGGTCTTCTGATCAGCTTCATGATACCACAGCAAATCTCCAACAGGAGGCAACAGAGGAAACAGAGGGCCCGACTTTCTCTGTTTTCTCTGTTGCCTTCTGTTTGTTTGAAAAGCAACTAAACCGATTCAAACGTTCACTGCCGGCATGTGAAAAATCGCTTTTCTGAGCAATTTCCCCAAAAACCTCAGAATCTTGTCCCAAATTGCATTCGAATTTCGATGACATTAGTAGAGGGATAACGGGCCAGGGAGACGACACCAGCCTGGCTGGTTGGCGCGCTCACCGTTTCTGGGAATTCAGAAGAGAGGAAGCCATGACTACCATCGTGTTGGCCGACCGAAGCAACATCATCCGCTATGGACTGCGAAGCTTGCTCGATAGCTATTCGGACTTTCGAATCGTGGCGGAAGCGACGGGCGCATGGGAAACGATTCAGACCATTTCTCAACACAAACCGAATGTCCTAATTCTCGACTGGGGCATGGCACGGCGGGGCGGCATGGAGGTGCTCCGACGAGTGAGGATGCGATCGCCGGGCACTCAGGTCATTCTGTTTTCGCTGGACTGGAAGGAATCCCAGTTCTTGGATACGGATGAAAGCATGGACGTAGAGCTTCTGTATTGCGAATCGATCGGCGATGAAGTGGTGCGCGTGATTCGCGAGGGCAATGCCCGGCCGCCATGTTTGATCGCGCTGACTCCGCCTGTCTCGGTGCCGCGAAGGCGGCTGGAACGATTTGCGGCGTTGGCGGCGCAATAATTAACTTCTAGAGCAGCGAACAGATTCCGCACTTCTTGGGAACATTGCATAAAGCGTTTCTTGTCATTCTTTTCGCGTGGGGCAAGCCCCACGGCTAAATCAATTCAGTTTTTCGGTGCCGTCCGGCTTTTGCACCCTCAAGCCACTCCGCATAGAATAATCGTGCTCAGGTAAAATTCCATTTTCAGGAGGCGGGGTATGGCTACAGCGACGGCAACGCTCAAGCGAATGTATATCGACGGCAAATGGTGCGCGGCCGACAGCGGCAAGACTCTGGGGGTCATCAATCCGGCCACGGAAGAAGTGTTGGAAGAGATCGCTTATGGCGGGCGGGCAGAGACTCGACGTGCCTTAGAAGCGGCTCACAAGGCGATGCCCGCTTGGATGAAGCTCACCGCCTGGGATCGAGCCAAAGTCCTCAAAAAGACGGCGGAGTTGATGCGCGAACGAGTCGAGAGCATTGCCCGCACCTTGACCTTGGAGCAAGGGAAGCCCTTGGCTGAATCAAAAGCGGAAATCTTGCACTCAGCCGATACGTTTGAGTGGTTCGCCGAAGAAGGCAAGCGCGCCTACGGCCAGGTCATCCCGAACAGTGCTCCGGGGAAGCGTCATGTCACGCTCATGCATCCCGTGGGAGTAGTGGCGGCCATCAGTCCGTGGAATTTTCCGATCACTTTGCAGTCGCGGAAGATTGCCCCCGCTTTGGCGGTCGGCTGCACGGTCGTCAGCAAACCTGCCAGTCAGACGCCGTTGAGTCTCGTTCAGGTTTTCGAATGCATGATCGAAGCGGGCTTGCCGGCGGGCGTCGCCAACCTGGTCATGGGTCCGGCTCAAGAGATCGCTGACGAATTCCTGGAAAACCCCATCTGTCGAAAAATCAGTTTCACCGGCTCCACCGAGGTCGGCAAACAGCTCATGCGAGGCGCCGCCGATCAGGTGAAGCGGATCAGCCTCGAGTTGGGTGGTCATGCGCCTTTCATCGTTTTTCCGGACGCTGACCCGGAAGCCGGAGCTAAAATCGCCGTCACCGGTAAGTTCCGCAATAACGGCCAGGTGTGCATCGCCCCAAGTAGGTTTTACGTTCACAAGGACGTTCACAAGAAATTCACCGAGGCTACCGTGGAATTTGCCCGCAACCTCAAGTTGGGCAATGGGCTGGACGCGGGCGTCGAGGTTGGACCGATGTTTGAGAAGCGCGCCCTCGATCAAACCGTCCAACTCGTGGATGACGCCAAAAAGCGCGGCGCCAACATTCTCACCGGCGGCAAGCGCAGTGATCGCTTCGAGCGCGGCTACTTCTTCGAGCCGACGGTTTTGTCGGGCCTGCACCCGGAGACCAAGATGCTGACCGAGGAGCCGTTCGCGCCGGTCATGCCCATTTTGGACTTCAGCAAACTCGACGACGTCATTCATGCGGCCAACAACACCCGCTACGGCCTGGCGGCTTACGTGTTCACCAACGATCTGACCGTAGCGTGGAAGCTCGCGGAGGGATTGGAGGCCGGGATTATTGGCATCAACGATCCGGTCCCGGCGACCCCGCAATGTCCTTTCGGAGGCATGAAAGAAAGCGGCCTGGGCCGAGAGCTGGGCCACGAAGGTCTGGAAGCGTACCTCGAGACGAAATATGTCAGCTTCAAGCTGCGGGACAACTGATGCGGTTCCTTCTCAAGGAATCATTTCCCGTAAATCGTTGTCTCCGGATATTCCGCGGCCCAGGCGAACCATTTGACTTGGACGCTGTCCAGCCAGGTGAGCGTTCGTCCCTTCATCTCGCCGGCTGTGGCTCGGCCGGTGATATCCCAGAGCGAATCGCTTTCTTCGTCGGTAAAGGGAGCGGGGGCGTCCTTGGAGGCGACCAGCAGCGTGACGCCGCGAGGTTTTCCGGCTTTTCCTTCCGCGGGCAAAGCGAGCGGCCAGTAAGCTGCCGCCGTGCCCGTTGATTCCTGCCAGAGAAGCACCCGGACATTGTTGTCCACCGTGTCGTGAATTACGCCTTCCTTGGCAAGTTGAGACAAAGGATAGGCGCGAGCCGTCTTGCCGTCGAAGACGCCCAGCACGGGCGTGTCGGCCGGCAGGCGGTCGTCGAGTTTGGGCCGGCTCTTTTGGGAGTCGGCGTTGGCCGCGGTCGGCAACTCCACGGGCTGATACTTATCGAACATATGGTAGGCCACGGTGCCGGGATATTGCTTGATCCAAAAACCCCAGTTGGTCGTGATGGTGGGAATGACCTCAAGCCGTCGGCCCTTCTGAGGCCCCTCGAACGCGACACCCGACAAGCAGGAATAGAGCGTGCCGTCCTTGTGCTTCATGACCATGATGCCGTTTCGCCAGCCATGAAACGTGAAATCGAGCGACGGCGCATAACCGCGGGCATAGCCGGCGTCCGGATCGTACACAAAAACACCGTAGGTATCGCTGATGACGCGATAGGGATTGAGAAAAAAGCGAAACGGGATGGCGCCGCCGTCGTATTTGCCTCGAATCCAAGACAGCACTCGATCATCGTCGCGCAAGTCTTTGGCTCGTCGCTGAGCTTCATCGCGACAATGAGAACATTGAGGATTGACCAAGGTCTTGAAGGCTTCCGGCTTGACGATCAAGCTGCCTTCCTTGATTGGATCGGCGGCTTGAATGACGCCTGGGGTGATTAGAAAAACCACAATTGTTAGATGTCGCAAGGCAAGTCTCCTCACAGAGTTTTCAAGGGATATTAATTTCCTTTATATTAGCCGCGAGATGCCCAAAACTGAAATTTGAAATCTCAGAAGGGTTTTCAACGAATTAGCCTATCTTGTTGCATCGCACAAATCCGTCTATAATCCAAAGAATCACCGGAAAAACTCCTAAGGCAAGGGAACGAGGAGTGTCGCAGCGTCGCCGAATTCTGGTCCTGCAAAGCCCTTCCCATCAGGACGACCAACGAGGGAAGGGCTTGAGCGAAGAGCCGACTAACTTTCAGAATGAATACGACTCGGTTCGAGTGGATAGCCTCGCGCGGGCGGTCGAGCTGCTTCGCACCGAGCGGTTTGACGCGGTGTTCACAGAAACCTCGGCGCCCGACCAAAACCAGTGGGCGGCGAATTTGCTTCAGGCGGAGCAGATCCTTGGCGCCTTGCCCGAGGGCGTGGCAGGAGTGGACGCTGAGCTGCGTGTTCTGTGGGCGAATGCCGCCTTTGAGAACTGGTGCGGCGGACCATGCACCGGACGAAGCTTTTATGATGCCTTGGGTTCGCCCGAGACACTGGGGCCGGATTACAATCCTTTCCACACCGCTCTAGCCGGCGCCACTGCGATCACCCGCCTTCATTGTCGCGGCATGGAAGGAACCCAGTCGTCCAGGAGCCGGTATCTGGAATTGCACGTCACTCCCATCCAAGAAGCCGACAGGAATCAAGGATCTCCCAGCGCCCCGCGAATTTCTCAGTTGATTGCCATGTGCCGAGACGTGACGGCCGAGGTCCATCAGCAGCAAAAACTCGATGCTCTCCATCAAGCAGGCAGGGAGCTCAATGCCCTGTCTGCCGATCAGTTGGCCGACATGAGCGTTGAGGAACGCATTGAGCTGCTGAAGCTCAACATTCGCCGCTTTACTCACGATCTGCTGCACTATGATGTGATCGAAATTCGTCTGCTGGATCCCAAAACCGGGCAACTGGCCCCGCTTCTCGAAGAAGGCATGACGCCGGAAGCCTCGCATCGCCAGCTTTACGCCCGCACCGAGGACAACGGCGTCACGGGCTATGTCGCGGCGACGGGGAAGGGGTATTTGTGTCCGGACACGGCCATCGACTCGCATTTCATCGAAGGCTCGCCCGGCGCGCGAAGCTCCTTGACAGTGCCGCTCATTTCCCAAGATCAGGTGATCGGGACATTCAACGTCGAAAGCCCCAAGCCGAATGCCTTCAGCACGGAAGATTTGCAGTTCGCGGAAATCTTTGGGCAGAAAATCGCCGCCGCCTTGCACACCTTGGAGCTCTTATCCGCTGAAAAACGAAGCACGGCCTCGCAATCGATCGAGGCGGTGAATCGCGAAGTGGCTATGCCGGTAGACGAGATTCTCGCGGCCGCGACTTCCGTGCTCGACCGCTACATCGGCCATGAGCCGGAGATGGCCGACAAGCTGCGAAAGATTCTAAATAGCGCCCGGGCGATTAAGATGTGTATTCAAAAGGTGGGCGAGAATATCGCGCCCCCGGCCGCCGGCGCCAAGCCCGGCGAAGATCTGAAGTCCCGACTCAAAGGGTTGCGTGTCCTGGTCGCCGATCAAGACGATCGCGTGCGGCGTTCGGCTCATGCTATATTGGGTCGATTCGGCTGCGTCGTGGAAACGGCCGGCGATGCTCAGGAAGCACTGACCATGGCTAGGCTGAGCAACTATGACGCCATCCTGGCCGACATCCGCTTGCCCGACTTGGGCGGCTTCGAAACTTATCAGCGGCTGAAACAGGTCCAACCACAAGCGAAAGTGATTCTCATGACGGCGTTCGGATACGATCCGTCGCATTGTATCGTCAAAGCCCATCAGGAAGGACTGAAATTCGTCTTGTACAAACCATTCCGGGTCGATCAGCTCTTGGATGCTTTGGAAAAGTCCGGCTCGCCACCTCGAAGCGAACCCATCAAAGCGGAACCCGTCAACGCCTAGTCTCAATTCTGTGAGCTAAAGTGGAGAAAGATTTCAAATTCCGGAAAGAGCCGGCATGAACTTCATTCTTTTTTGCGGTGCCTGGGTGGGCCATATGGCCCTTTTGGTTTTCATGCTGAACCGCTGGTACGCGCTGGCGTTGCCTCGACTCACGTTATCCGGGTTTCGGGCATTAGTGGCGTTACTGATTTTGGCATTTCCGATTTGGTTGTGGGCCACTTTTGGCTTCCACATGAGCTTGGCATGGCAATCCAATTGGCTGGCGGCGATCTACTTGACGATTTGTTGGATCATCGGATTGGGGTTGGTGCCCGGGCTGACACTTTCTCGATGGCTCAAGAAACGGCCTCGAGTTCTCCTCAGCAATCATACCCGAACGGTGAACATAGCGCGCGATCTGGGTTACAAACCCATCGGGCGAGGAAAATATCGACACGTGGCCCGGCTGCCAGGCAACGAGGTTTTTCAGGTTGATTTTGCCGAGCGCACCCTTTTCGTGCCTGGATTCCCCAAGGAATGGGACGGGTTGACGATTCTCCACTTAAGTGATTTGCACCTGGCCGGGACGCCGGCCCGGGAATTCTACGAGAAAGTGATGGATGAATGTCGCGCTTGGAATCCAGATTTGGTGGCGCTCACCGGCGACTTCGTCGACAGTGATTATCATCGTCGCTGGATTGTGCCGCTACTCGGTCGGTTGCATTGGCGAATCGCGGCTTTCGCCGCGTTGGGCAACCATGATTACTGGCACGACCCGTCACTGATCCGGCGCCGCCTGCGCCGCCTTAACATTCATGTGTTAGGAAATACTTGGAAACAAATCGAAGTGCGCGGGGTTCCATTAGTCGCGATTGGTCATGAAGGGCCGTGGTTCCGGCCGGGACCGGATCTGTCGAACTGTCCGCCGGATGTTTTCAGGATTTGTTTGAGTCACACGCCCGACAACCTTGGTTGGGCGAGAGCGAACAATATTCGCTTGATGCTGTCCGGCCACAACCACGGCGGGCAAATTCGTTTTCCCTTGATCGGCTCCGTGTTCGTGCCCAGTCTTTATGGCCGCCAATATGACGGCGGGCTGTTTGAAAAGCCTCCCACTTTGCTGCACGTCACCCGCGGTCTGGCGGGCAAACAGCCGCTGCGATTCAACTGCAAGCCGGAGGTGGCGAAACTCGTGCTGTGCACCGGCAAGTCGTAAGCTCATTTATCTCACCTAGAGTGCTGCATCTTGTTATGATGTTCGAATGGGCAAGCTCTTTGACCAGATTTGCTTGGCGGTCGAAGAGGATCGGTTTTTCGTGGCTTGGCACGCAGACGAGCGATGCGAAGAGCGAGGGATCACGGCCTGGCAACTCGTGGCAGGCTTGATAGATGCTGAATTGGTTCGAGAGCGTCCCAGGAGCAAACCGAACCCATAAATTGTTGTTCGGCAATTGCTTGAAGATGGAGGTCGAGGCGATTTGGTCATGGTTAAGTGCAACCAAACAGGCGGAGCTTGTTACTGTTTATCTGGTGGAGTAGCCATATGAAAGAACGGCGGGAAAAACGGAAACGGTGGGTGCGTCGAGGCGACTATGCCGTGGAGGTTGAGGTCCAAGTGGTCTATCCCGCCGGGGATCCTTCTGAACCATGCCTTGAGCCCGCCACGGTGCGCAAGCTCGATGAGATCGCGCGCCGCGCTGCCAAGGGAGATGTCGCCTATCTTAAATCAGTCGGCAAGGTATTTCGGGCTGTTCGCGCGTGAGCGGCTGATGATGGATTATCTTTCCGCAATTCCACGATAATTCCGCCCAGGCGCAACCAGGCGTGGGCGCGAGAAAACCAGAGTTCGCGATTCCAATGAAACCCGCAATCCGAGCAAACTTTTCGCAATGCAACGCGGTTATAAGTTCGGCAGTGCCATAGTCGGCTGCACATGGCGCCGGTGAAGGTGTCCTCGGTGGCGAGGAGCAGAAGCTTGCCGCCCGGTTGCATCACGCGGGCTAATTCTTGAAGGCCTGGTCGAGGGTCGGGCAGATGCTCTAAGACCCAACCACAAACGACGGCGTCAAAAGTCCCATCCGCATACGGCAGCCTAGTAAGGTCGGCGGCGGCTTGCGTGACGCGGTCGGTGCGGAGGCGATCGCGGGCGCGCTCGAGCATTCCCTGGGAATAGTCGAAAGCCGTGATTAAGGCGTCGGGATCGGCATGGCGAAGGAGGAATCGTGAATAGCGGCCGTTGCCGCAGCCGGCGTCGAGGATACGTTTGCATCCTCGAATATCAAATGCGCCGGGGCGAATGAGCCGGCCGGCAAGAGCCTCGTGGCCGGTAAGAAGCCCCGTGACGGCCGTCAGCTTGCCGGGCAAGCCGTCATAGTGGTGTTGGATGAATTTCCGATAGTCGGCGAATGAGCGGCGGTGGGGCTCTTTCGATTCCAGGGCGCTAGTTAGACCTTTGGGCGACGGAAGGGATTTGGCGTTGTCGGCGTCCTGGGGATTCATGGGTTGGGATGTAAACGTGAGGAGTTTTCGTGTTGCAAAATCTGGGGCGAGCGCCAAACCGCAAGCGTGAGTTTTGTTTATCGGAATGAAACGCGGCGCGAAACGTAACGAGAAGTTCTTCTCCCGCTAAATGTATATTCGACGATTGTAGATATACCACTCCAGCAGGAGTAACAACAATGCCGCCAGGGCAAACCATTTCCACATTTCGCGGGGCGGGCTGGTTTGCTGGCCGGCTTCCAGGCGCTCGCTGCCGATCTGAATGCTGGGCCGCGGCTCGATGTTGCTCTCATCCGCATCCAGCAAGTTGACGGCGAAATTGCGTTGGCCACCGTCCCATTTCGCTTGGTAGACTCCGACCTGGTCGGTCGCGCCAAAGGGAAAACTCGTCTTTGGCTGTCGGTCGTCCTGACCGAGCGATTGATTTTTGTTATCCGGACCGATGATGTCAACTCGTTTGACCGCCTTGTCGGGTCGAATGATCTTCACCTGGCCCGGCTGGACGTTTTCCTCATAAGCCGCGTCACTCACGTTGCCCAGGAAGTAAAGGACGTTGCGGAGAAACAGCGGGTAGCTCGGCTTCAGCGGCCAATCGGTGTTCCACCGGGCCGCGTCGTCGTTCGTCAACAAAGGGAAAGTCATGACCAGATCGGTGAAAGATTCGCGGTTCAAAGTCAGCATGATGGCAATATTGTTGCTGGTTTCGATGAGCCGCGGCGTGCGCTGAGGCAAGTCGTTCATCTGAAAAGCCTCGGCAATGCCGACTTCTTGGAGGGCCGCGAGGTAGCGGAGGATGGGATGTTTCGTAAGCCAACCGGTGATTCTTGGGGCCGTGACTTTTTGCACGGATTTGGAATCGGGCGTAGCGCTCTTCTTCGAAGAGCCGCTAAACACGTCATTCAATTTCCACGGCGGAGGCGGGTAGCCGATGAAAAACGTGTTGCTGCGGGGCATGTCCTTCTCATCGGCGGGTCCGCAGCGGTCAAAAATCACAAGATCATAGCCTCCGTTGCGAGCATCCTTCTGATAGGTTTCCTTTTCCAAGTCCGCAGGACTCAAGTAAGTGATATCGGCGACTTCGCGGGTCGCCTCGTCGTCGAAAAATGAGGTCAAGGTTTCATTGGATCGGCCCACAATGAGGATGCGGGGCTTGCGCGTCACGCCCACTACCAGCCAGGCCTCGTCATCGATCGGAAACTTGTCGCGAATCTTCTCGCCGGACAACTCATAGTTCATGAGCCGGGCGTGGAGCACTACGTCGTTCCGATCATCCAAATCATCCAAGTCAAAATTGACCGAGCCTTCGCCGGGCAAATCGGAAACGACCGGCTCCTTGCCTTCGCCGGCTTTCTCCCCCTTGACTTGGCGAGCGGGCAGGTCCACTTGTTTTTCATAAACGCCCTTGAGCTGGCCGTTGACATGCACGTCGAGCTGAATCTTGCTGCGGACCGGAGAGCCGCGGAAATTCATGGCCGTCGCAAATACCAGCAGCTTACGCGGATCGGCGTCATCGCGCCGGGCATTGAAAGTCACGAGGCCGATGTTATCCGAGCTCTCAGGCGCGGGCTTCAGCTCGGGCTTGCCCTTTTCCTTCTCTTCCAAGACGACAGGTCCAGCCACGTGAAATTGGATGTTGAGATTTCCCAAGTTGAAATCCGGCAGGGGGGGAAATCGCCCGTCGGAATAAAGATGGACCTCCGCCGGCATGCCTTGGACGGCCACGTAGGTTCGCTCCTTGCCGGCTTCCTCATTGGCGGGCCGGAAGATTTCATTCGCCGTGGAACGCACAGGGTTGGCGAGGCTATCGGCCAAGCTCAAAGCGTCTTCGATGCGGGTCGGGCGCTGAGTCTGCTCGATGCTTTGAACGGCGCGGTGGAGTTGGGCGCGCTGATTGGTGTATGACAACAACGTCTCCGCGCTCGAGTTAAAGACGATGACCATGCCATAGTCGTTCTCGCCGTAGCCGTCGATTTCCTTGAGCGCCTCGGCCTTGGCCCATTCCAGGCGGGTCGGCTCCATATCGGTGGCGGCCATGCTTGCCGAGTTGTCGATCATGATGATGTAATGCTTGCTCTCCGCGGTTCGGCCGTGAAAACGAAACGCCATGACGCCGTAGATCAAAGCCAGGAGCGTGAGAATCTGAAGCAGGAGCAGGACGTTCTGGCGCAGCCACTGGAGCAAGCTGTTGACGTGGAGATCCTCGATGCTCTTTCGCCAAAGGAAAGTGCTGGGCACGGCCAATGGCCGGCGTTTGAGCTTGAGAAAATACAGCAGCAAAACTACCAGAGGGATGACCAACAAAAGCAGCCCGGCCCACCACGGAATGGGAATGTGATAGCTGAGCTTGAAGCCATCTTCCAACTTCCGATTGACCGGGTCCTCTTGCCCGGCGAGATTGAGGGCGTAAAGGAGGAAACCGGGGATGGCCAAGACCAAGAGCACGATCAAGGCCATCGGAAACCAATAGCGGGCCAGGAATGAAATCGGATTAGCGAGCCGAAGTTGCATGAGAGAAAAACTATTTTACCAGGCCGCGTTGACGAAGGTACGACAAAACCAGCCGATCAAACGGCACCTGATTACTGGTGAACAAATAGGCGATGCCGCGCCGCGAGCAAAACTGCTGCAACGCCGAGCGATACGCCGCCAAATTCTGCTTGTAGCGCTTGAGCAGCGGACCACTGACGGTAATCTCGGCCACGTCGTCGTCTTCAATGTCCACGAGCTTCAAATCGCCGACAATTTCCGGCTCGATTTCCTCTTGCGACAATATCTGAATCACATAGATGTCCAACTGCCTGGCCACCAGATACCGGAGCGCCTCCTCGTAGCCGCCTTTGTCCATCAAATCGCTAAGGAGCACGACGATGCCTTTGCCCGAGGACTTGATGGTAAAGCTGCGGAGCGCACGGCGGAGATCGCTGGGTCCGGCCGGCTCGATCTTCTGCAAGAAATCCATGAGCCGCCACAGGCTCCGCCGTCCGCGCACGGCCGGAAGGCTCTGCGTCAGCCGATCGTTGAACGCCTCGACCATCACACGATCCATATTGACCAATCCAATAAACCCGAGGGCCGCGGCCACCTGCTTGGCGACATGCAGCTTCGAGGGTGTGCCGAAATCCATGGATAAACTGTTGTCGACCAAGATGTAAACATGCAAATCTTCTTCTTCCATGAAGAGGCGGATGAAGAGGCGATCCAATCGAGCGAACAGATTCCAATCCAGGAAGCGAAGGTCGTCGCCGACCACGTAGTTGCGATAATCGGCGAACTCGACGCTCTGGCCCTTGCGTTTGCTGCGCCGCTCACCTTTGAGCCGGCCGAGGAAAATCTTCCGCGACACCAGCTCGAGCTGCTCGAGCCGAGCGAGGAATTCGGGGTCTAACAGGGGTTGTGTTTGCGTTTCGGGCATAGTAAGAAGGATCAGAAAGGCAATGGGGCCCGGAAGCTGTCATGGCGATTCCCCGTAAGCGCGCCTTGGAAAGATTGGAGGTCTTTCTTAAAAGAGTAGATGAACACCTCGCCTTGATGGCTTCGGAGCCAGGAGCACCAGCCCTGCCTCATTGGATACATGAGACCCGCGTATGGCTGATTCAAATGGAGGAGATGTTGCGTCATGTCGGTAAGAAAACCTCTGCTGAATGGCGTGCGATTATTGAGATCCGCAAAGCGAAGTTCGGTCAATAAAACAGCATCTTCGCAGCAAAAGCTGCACAAGCTGCTGGCTCAAGTCTACGACCGATTTCAAAAAATGGAAGATCCGAAAACAAACGCTATCTGCAAAAGAAATTTTGTCTTTCATATGACGGATTGGACGCCAGATCTCACGAAATTGGCCGAACTCTACAATCATCCGGGGAAATTCAACAAGAAATCTGCCGGCGATGTAGTTGCGGGCTTTCTCCTTCATGTGATTCCTCATCTTCGTGCCGCCGGTAGATTAATGCTCGATTACATTCCGGAGGATTTTTTTAAGGAAATCGATTATAAGGATTAACTTGTATGCCCCTCACGCAGGCACCGGTTTCACGATGTCCGACGGTTTCTCCTTCACTTCATTCAGAATCTGGGCCAGCACGGTATCCGAGGGGATATTCTCCGCCTGAGCTTCGAAGTTGAGCAAAACGCGATGGCGCAAAGCAGGCAGATAAACGCGGCGGATGTCCTCGAAGCTGACGTTATAACGGCCTTCGAGTAACGCACGCACTTTGCCGCCCAAGACCAGCGCCTGTGCCCCGCGAGGGCTTCCGCCGAAGCGAATATACTTGTTGGCATCCGACGTGGCGAATTCCCCTTGAGGATGCGTCGCCAGAACCAGCCGAATTGCGTAATCTTGCACCGGCGGCGCCACTAACACTTCCCGAACCAACCCCTGCCACTGTCGAATCTCGGCGCCGTTCATGACCTTGTCTGCTTGGGGCCATTCATTTCGGGTCGTGCGGTCGAGGATGGTCGCCATCTCGTCGCGGCCCGAGTAGTTGACGATCAGTTTGAAGAAAAACCGGTCGAGCTGGGCTTCCGGCAGCGGATAGGTTCCCTCCTGCTCGATCGGGTTTTGCGTGGCCATGACGAAGAACGGCTCCTGGAGCCGATGGATCGTGCCGCCCACGGTCACGCTGTGCTCCTGCATCGCTTCCAGGAGCGCGGACTGCGTTTTCGGCGTGGCCCGATTGATTTCATCGGCCAGGACAATCTGGGCGAAGAGCGGCCCGGCTTGAAAACTGAAGACGCGCTTGCCGTCGGCGCCCTCGCTAATGATGTTCGTGCCAATGATGTCCGATGGCATCAGATCGGGCGTAAATTGAATGCGGTTGAAATTGAGGTCAATGGCCTGGCTCAGCGTGCGGACCAGCAGGGTCTTGCCCAATCCGGGCACGCCTTCCAGGAGCGCATGGCCTCCGACAAAAAGGCAGGTCAGCACTCCGTGGACGATGTCGGTGTGACCGACGATCACCTTGCCGATCTCGGCGTAGAGCTTGTTGTAGGCTTGCCGAAACTGCTCGGCCCGTTGCTGCATCGATGAAGCGGATGACATTTTTGATTACCCTTTGTAGGGTGGGTGGAGTCTTCGGAACCCACCTCCGGGGCTAATGCAACCCGGTTCTCCAATGGTGGGTTCCGAAGACTCCACCCACCCTACTAACTAACTCATCGTCATTTAGCCGCGGGGCTTGCCCCGCGCGGAGCAAGCTCCGCGGCTAAATCTCTACGGACTTCCTTTCTCTTTTTCTCTCTCCTCCCACACGCGTTTCTTGGCTTTCATGAGTCGGCTGGCGTAGTCGGCGGCCTCGTGTTCTTTTTCGGGAGCGATGCGAGGCTGGGGCGTCGGCCGGGCGGTCGGGCGGGAAGGCGTGGTGGGGCCTTCGTCGACGCCGGGGAACGGCGCTCCGGTAAGAACCGGCTCGCCTTCGAATCGCCGGGTGGCTTTTTCCTTGCCGATGGTCTCGCTAATCTGCGCCTTGCGACTCTTGAGACGTTCCAAGAATTGCGGCGTCTCGTCGGGGCGAACCGCTTGTCCGCGAAGTTTTTGCCAGCCTTTTTGGGCGGCCACGGCCACCTCGGCCGCGTTGATCGCGATGCGGCGCACAGCCACGTCGAACAATAACAACACGCCAGCAATCACCAGCAGCCAATACCAGATCGGCTGAAAGCTCTTGGCCGGCGGCAGTCCTTCGCGCCGAAAAACCAAGCCAGACGATGCCGCCTCGGACAGCGTTTTGGTGCCATCGGGAACGGTGGCGTAATCCGGATAAACCTGCCCGTCGATTCTTTGTCGGGGCTTCTCCAAAAACTCCCGCCCGCCGGTCATCTCCGCCAGCTTCTTCATCAAGGGCGCATTGCTTTCCATTTCCGAGAATTCCGGCGAGTAGGGGATCGTCACGCCGGAGCGAATGCTGTCGATGCCTTCTTCGATTTCTACTTCCTTGCCGTTCTTCGTGGTTTTGACCCGGCGGACAGCCTGAGCGTTGATGAAATAAGAGCCGGACTCGTCGGCTTTGAATTCGGCCTCATAAATTCCGCTGTTTTTTTGCACGAACTTGAGCTCGGTTAGACGCGGGTCTTCGGCTTTGAGCGAAGGCGGTGTAATGCGGCCGCGAAGGATCAGATCGGTGAGCGGCTTGTTGTTCTGATCGCGAGCGTCGACGGTGATTTTCACTCTGCCGTCGCGATATTCGGTGGTCATAGCTAGGTTGCCCGTCTCGACCGCCCGGACGCACCAATCGAGAAGCTGCTCCCAGAATTTGTAATACATTTCCGAGCCGGCCCATTCCCGGTCCCATCCCGGCCGTCCCGGTCGGCTGCGGGCGTCGCTGGTGAAGGCCGCCGATTTGCCCAGACCATAGTGCCAGTAAGCCAGGATCGGAAACGGTTGACCGGGCAGCGACGGCCCCTCGATCGGCATATCCACCAGTGGAGAATCCTTGAGTGTGGTCCGGACGAATCCCAAGAGCGGCTGCACATCTTTGATGGACGCCGTGGGGCCGCTCGCGCGAGGAAAGAGTTTGGGCGTGAAGCGTTTTTCGCTGACGAATGATTGACTGATGATGCGAGTTTCCTTGATATAGATTGCAGGGAGCGCTCTGGCGCTCCTGACGTTGTAAAATCGGCCTCCGGTGGCCGTGGCCACCTGCTGCATCTTCTGCACTTCCGCTTGGCCGTGACTGGTGATGCACACCGTGGTGACGGTGATTTTTTGCCCTTTCATTTGTGACAACAAGGTCTGACTTGCGTTCCAGTGATCGCCGTCGCTGATGAAGATGATGTGCTTGGTGGCAAGATTGTAGGAAGGCTTGTTCAACTCTTTCTGGGCCATGCGGAAGGAGGGATCGACATCGGGCATGTCGCCGGGGATCATGGTATCGACGAGGCGCAACATGCGTTCGCGATTCCCCGCAATATCTTTAAACGGAATATGCCATTTATGCCCGCCGCCGCTCCAATCGTAATAGAGCATGCCCATCATGTCGGCCGTCGAGAGCTTCTTGATGGCCAGCTTGGCGATGTCTTTCTGCCAACGGTTGCCATCGGCCATCTCCGAGGCATGCATGACCAGAACCAGCCCGCCCTTGCCTTGAACTTGAAGCGATTTGATGTCGCAATCCACCGGGAGCGCCTGCTCGACGGGCGTTCCTTGCCAGCCGCCTGCCCCGAAGCCGTACGGTCCGCCGATCATAATCAGTCCGCAGCCTTGGTCTTTGGTGTTCGAGCGAATGATTTCTTGTTGGTCCTCGGTGATGGCGGCGGGAACGCGGCCCGCGGGCACGTCTCCCGGGGCCACGTCGCTGGCGGGCACATTCGCCAAAATCACGCAGTCATAACTACTCAAGAAGGCCGCGAATTCCGCCTTCCCTTGCGGCAACTGATCGGGCGTGGCCGTGTGAACCGTGAACTTGGAATTGCCGACGCGGCGCAGGTGATCGACCAGGAGCTGATGCTCACTCACGTTCGGATCGCTGTTTGGCTCAATCAGAAGGACGCGCCGTCGGCCCAGCGCGATCACGTGCGTCGTAGCTCGATTGTTCTGGACGCGATCGCCCGGCAGATTGTCCGGCTGAAAGGCGGCCTCGTAGGTGTAGGATTTTTCTTGTTTGGTGAGAGCGCGCTGGAACTTGACGGAATTCAGCCCGGGATGCAAGACCACGCGCCGGGGAGAGCCGGGAAGCTCCACCCCCTGCCCTTCACTGACTTCTTTGACCGTTAGCGTGCCTTCGACCGGCTGTGGATGAAAGTTGCGCAGTAGCACGCGAATGGGAAGCAAGGCGCTCTGCTCGGTGATGGCCGGGGCCTCCACGCTTTGCACCATCACTTCGTTCTCATTGCGATAAATGATGGGCACCACGTCGATCTGCGCGCCGTTGAGCTTGGCGATGCGGGCTTGCTCCAATGCGTCCCCTAAGTTTTCGTTGCCGTCGCTGAATAGCACGATACGTTTGGCAGTGCCTTCGGGGAAGGAAGCAAGAGCCAGTTTGATGGCGGACGCGATGTCCGTGTAATTAGTGTCGATGGTGCTCACGACCTCGTTGAAATTCATTTTGGGCGCATCGCTGGGAGGCAGCTCCAGGCGTGGCCGGCGGCCGAACACAATCACACCGGCTTTGTCGCGTGCCTGCGGTCTCGTCGCCACCGCGTCATTGATGAATTTCTTGATCCGGTCGAATTGGAGGTCTGTTTTTGCTGTAGGATCCCACTCTTCGGGGATGCTGAGTGACCGGTCCACGAGAAAAAGAACGGTGACAGTCTCATTTTCATGGCGGATGCGAACCTCGGCCAACGCAAGGACCAGCAAAATGACTCCCAAGCATCGCAGCCCGATCGCCACCCAGCGCCGCACCGGACCTAGCCCTGCCAGACTGCGAAAGCTCAACGCCACGATCACCGGCACCAGACCCAAACCGAGGAGCCACCAAGGCTGCATGGCTTCGAGCCGGCTCAGCGTTGTGCCGGCCTCGATCAAGCCTTGACTAATGGCTTGTGTGCAGGCCCCGCCCAATCCTAAGAAGGCGATGGCGGCCACCGCGAATCCCGCCGACGCCCACCAGCGCGACGTCACCACGACTAAGAGCAGCATGACGAAGAGCACTGCCAGCGCGCCCAGGCCGAACAATACGCCCCACCCGCTGGGCAGCAGCAGGCCGCCAATCCCCGTCAGCGCCAAAGCCGAAGCCGGCAGCAAAACCGGCAGCGACCAGACCTTCTGCCGCTGCCAAAAGATCAGCAGCCAAACGCCCAGCGCGCCAGCCAGCGCCAGCAGCACCAAGGCAAACCAGTGATCGGCAAAGAAAAATCCGTCCATAATCACGGTCGTTTAACCCGGAGCCAGCGGCGACGGCGACCAGTGAAGACTCCGTCGCCGCTGACTCCGGGTTAAACGATTCTTAGAATTTTATTCGCTGCACCCGATGATTTTCCGTATCAAGTACGTGCACCCGGCCTTTGCTGTCGATCGCCAAGGCCCAGGGACTATAAAGCTGTCCCGGCTCGCGTCCAGGACCGCCCCAGCAGCCCAGCGATTTTCCGTCCGGCGTGAACTTCTGCACGCGATGATTGCCGAACTCCATCACATATAATTCGCCCGCCGCGTTGAACGCCAAATCATAGGGATAGGACAATTCTCCGGGTTGTCTGCCCTCCGTTCCCCAGCAGCGAACCAGTTCGCCGTCGCGCGTGAAGACCTGAATGCGATGATTGCAAGCATCGGCCACGTAGAGATTACCGTCGGGTCCAAGGATCAGCGCGCGAGCGCGAGACAGCTCGCCCGGCTGATCGCCCGGGCTGCTCCAGCACTTGACGAACTTGCCGTCCGGATCGAACTTGGTGATTCGGCTGTTCTCGCCAAATTCGGCGATGTAATAAAATCCATCGGCATCTTGAAGGGCATCGCTCACATAGCCGAGCTGACCGGGCTTGCTCCCCGCCTCCCCGCCGATCTTCTTCAGCTCAATTCCCTCGGGAGAATAAACACGCAGGCAATGATAATGCGAATCGCTAACGAGGAGATTCCCGTCGCGGTCGATGCTGAGTCCACTCGGCCGGCCGTTGCGATAGTCCGGAGTCGTCCAAGAGAGGCCTAGATACTTCCCATCTCGATCAAAGACCTGGATGCGAGCGGTAAAATCAACAATGTAAATTCGATCCTGAGCATCGATAGCCACCGCCCGCGGCCGAACAAACTCTCCGCCATTCACGCCGTGCTTTCCATAGACAGTCTCCGGCTCCGCCCGCGGCCCGCAGCCGAAAATGACTAGCAGTCCGATGCAGGCGAAGCGTTTCAGCCCGCTAGCAACTCGGCATTCTGACTGTTTTTGTGATTCACCCATGAAACAATCTGATCTGAGCGGGGGGTAGGCCCCCTGAGAAGGCATCGACCGGTTTATTCTAAATGCCTCCGCCGGGAATGAATAGTCACCCGCAGGAAGTTCCTTTTTCATCACGGATAAGTGCTGAGTGGTAAGACGGCCAACACAGTGGCACGAACGCGATCGACGACTTCCAAACCTTGGTTGGCAGTAGCTTGGTCGGGCCAAAATTCGGCGTCATAACGTAATTGAACGGCGTAGGGCGTGAGATTTGCCAATTCCATCCTGTCAATAGTCAGGGCGGGGGAGATAGAGACACATTGATTATAGATATCGGCCAGATCATGCGTCCGAGGAATTGCTACGCCGGCAAGCGCCAGGACGGCTTTAAGGTATTTTTCAACTGCTTGTTGACAATGAAAGCACGCAGTGTCGTACGGACCGGGACTATTGGCGGTGCGCTGGGCATTGAGGCGGTCGCTGTCTCCTTTCCGCATCCAGCCGCGCGCCAGATCAGCCTGGGTGGCCATAAAGAATCCTTCCTTCGCGGAGCGCGGTGGTGACGAAAGCGTTAGGGACATTGGACCATTCTTCGGCCTCGGCCGGCGTATACACCAAGATGTCTTTGGCCGGAAACAACCCGGTCAGCACATGATAATAGCGCGGACTCCGGCGATATCGCGGCAGGTCGGACTCTTCGATGATGAGCAGATCGAGGTCACTGTCGTATCTGGCGTCGCCCCGCGCTCGCGACCCAAAAAGTACGATCTTTTGAGGCGATCCCACGGCCCGGATGCGGCGCACCGCTTCCTCGAGCAATTCATTGGTCACGGGAGGGTAGGTCAACGCTTGGATCATGAGGATTCAAAAGTAATTTTAGCTATCATTGGGCTCGGTTCACATTTGGTCTCCGCCGTTACGCCGGTTCCGCCCGCGGCCCGCAGCCGAAAGTAACTAGCAGTCCGATGCAGGCAAAGACTCTCAACCCGCCAACGGCTCGCTTTTCTAACTGTTTTGGTGATTCGCGCATTGAAACAATCTGATCTGAGCGGGGGGCGTAAGACCCCTGAGTCTACAAGACCCGTTTATTCTCCTTGCCTCCGCCTGGACAATAGCCCGCCAACCGGGAGCGCGAGTGATGATTGGCAGGCCGGGAGCATAAGCGGCCGAAGGCTCATTTTGCTGACTTACCTAAGCTACCAATCGGAGAAGCGTTTGACAACTTTCGAATGTGCTGCCATTCGCAACGACCTCGCCTAAAAGCTATTTGGCTGGAGAAACTGCCCTAGACTGAGTAAAATGTTGCAAAATAGACAGTGTTTCGTTTGGAGTTATCATGCGAGCGGAAGAAGTGACGGAACTATTGAGAACTCGGCCTTTTGTCCCGCTGCGAATTCATTTGACGGACGGTCAAACCTATGACATACGCCACCCGGATTCGGTGCTGGTGTTACGACAGCGAATGGACATCGGAATGCAACCGGACCCGGCGACAGGCGTCCTGGAGCGGGTAGACCACTGCTCGCTGCTGCACGTTGTTCGTATTGAGGAATTACCTCCGGCAAAGCCCGCGGGTACCGGGACCTGTTAAGGGAGCTTTGCGGACGAATGACTTACACGTGAAGAGTTCTGGTGAGGAGACCGGCATTCCAGCCTGCGCGAATTGCCCTTAATCAAGACCTTGGCCGCACGTCACACTCCGACAGTGGGTGAAGTCCAATCGATCTCTTTGTTGACCTTTATCTCCTAGCAGAGGAAAATAGCAGCCTATTTGAAAAGCTCCCGGGAAGAGTCTTTTCCCATGCGCATTCTCTGTCCAAACTGTGAAAACCCAGTTGAGTGGGAAGAAGATCGAGCCACGGAAATCCTGTGCCCGGCGTGTGGCTCGACATTTCGCTTGGAACTTGGAACGACGACCGGGTGGATCCCTCAAGACGGGAGACAAAAACTCGGCAAATTCGAGCTCATCGAACCGGTAGGCATTGGAGCATTCGGCACCGTGTACAAAGCCCGAGACACTCAGTTGGACCGGGTCGTGGCCATCAAAGTGCCTCGGGCCGGAAACATTCCTAACAACCAAGAAATGGACCGTTTTCTTCGGGAAGCTCGGAGCGTCGCCCAGCTTCGCCATCCATCAATTATTTCGGTTCATGAAGTCGGACAACAAGAAGGGATACCCTATCTTGTCAGTGATTTTGTCCAAGGGATCACCCTCGCGGATCAATTGACGGCGCGTCGCCCTACTTCGATTGAGGCAGCCACACTAATCGCCTCGCTTGCCTGGAGCGAAATGTGACCACGTACATAGACGCCCGCGAGGCGAACGCTCTGATCGAGAAATACTTCCAACAGTCCCCCGGAAGGCAATAGATGCGGGGCAACCCGGCAAAGATCTTCCATAATTTGTCGGCTAGCCGAATGCGACCCTCCTTATTTCTCTGGCAGCTTGGCCGGGCCGAAATCGGGATGAGAAAAGACGCGTCGGAAGCCGGTCAGTTTTTCACGCAGAGTGGAATTCGACCATTTGGCGTTGGCGCCCGGTATGGGCTGATAGGAAACAGGCGCCTCCGACATCAGGCAACCGAGAAAATTCGCTTTGGCAAGCAGCTCGGCGAAGGCGAACGGGCCTGTCGATTGGATGGGAATGCGGGAAAAGATTAAACGGCGAGCCAAGAAGAACCAGCATTCGGGGTCCTTCAGACGAAGACCGAAAATGATGCGGGCAACCCAATGGTATAAACGTTCGCCCCAATTTCTTTTGTATCGTTTGGAATCCATCGATCGGTAGCCCGCAACCAGGTGGACCTTGTCGATCCATTTCAGGAATCGAGTAAGTTCGGCTGGTTGATAGCACCCATCGCAAGTGGAAATCAGCAGCAAGGGAAAGCGGGCCGACTCTAAGCCGGTGCGCAGGCAGGCGCCGAAGCCTGCCTGCGTTTCATGTCGCATTGGCCGTACCCGAGGATTTTTTTCCGCTAGAGTTTGCGCCAGGTCGAGGGAGCCATCGGTGCTGGCGTCGTCGACGAGGATGATTTCGTAGTCCCGATTCAAACTGTTCAGCACGCTGATCCAGGCTTCTAAAGTTGGCTGGAGGGTAGCGCGGTCGTTGTAGATTGGCAAGAGTGCCGTGATCGGCTCGGACTGGATCGGCGGGAGTTCCGCGGACGAATCGTCCTCCCCAGCCGGTTTTGCGGAAGAAGAAACGGAAGTCGGCACATTTTCTTCGGTTTTCTCGGGAACCATCTCGGCATACCTACCTTGCCGATTTTTTATGAATTTGCGGAGCGAAGACTCAGGCATCATCTCGTGGCTGGGTGGGTACGCATTAGAACCAAGGGATGCTCATGCTTGCCGCCGGCCAGTTCGACGTTGCTGGTCACCGGTTCCAGAGAACCGTGCTGCAAATGATCCGGCCAGTCACGAACAGTTTCGGGATCCATGACCACGTAGAAAGGCCGAGGTTGCCCGGCCCAGAAATCCAGATTTTCCCATTCCAGAAGGGTGTCGAGCGGTCGGCCGATGTGGAAAGCCAAGGAATGCTCTTCCACGCGGAAAAAAATTACCGGGTCGGGGGCGGGTGCATATCGACGAATCTCGGCGGCGAAAGTACGATCCTCGCGCTCGGCTTCTCCCCGCGGCAAAGTCGAATCCACATGAATCCACCAGCCCACCAGGCAGGATAATACGCCGATCCCAAACGCGCCGGTCAGCCGGACCGGATGTCTGACAGTTTGAAGCCAGCGTTCGCCGACGCAGCCGAGAAACATCGCAGCTCCGGGGTATGCCGGCAGCAGATAATCGGCCCTCTTGAATCCGACGCAGCTTAGCACCGCCATCATGCCGACCAGCCAGACCAAGCCAAATCGGGCCTCCGGATCATCCCGCCAACGCCCATGCCGAAATAGGTACCAAACGCCGATCAGAACAAGCGGGCTCCAGGGCAGGAAATCCACGGCGAAACGAGGAATGTAAAAAAGAGCCGGTCGCGCTCGCATGCCTTCCGTGCCGCCGATGGCCCGAACGACGTTGTGATACCACAACGATTTTTCCAGGGCGCCGTCCGTTTGAGAGGCGGCCCAGAAAAACCACGGCCCGGCCACAGCCAAGATTAAAGGAACTCCCCACCACAAACCTAATCGATGCGACAATGTCATCCAGGAACGCCATCGCCACGGCGCCGGCAGTTCACTTTCAACCAGAAGCCAGGCGGCAACGACGACGCCCGGCAACACCAGGCCGATTGGCCCTTTGAGCAGAACGGCGACTGCCAAACTCAAGTACGCTGGTAGAAGCCAATACCAGGATTTTTCCATTCGACCCAGATAGAAGCAGATGAGTGACACGGAAACGGCGAAGGTGAGAGGCATGTCGATGCGGCCGATGCGAGCCAACCAGGTAAAATGCACCGCCGTCGCGAGCATCAAAGCGCCAGCAAGAGCCGCCGGGAATCGACTTCGACGGACTCCAAACCAGAAGAGAAGCACGACGCAGCCCAGAGCCGATAGGGCCGACGGCAGTCGAACGGCCCAGGCATCGACCGGCACTGCCCGCAAGCCGGCGATTCCGGCCACCAACCAGTAATAGAGCGGCGGCTTTTGCAAATCGACGTACTTTCGGTCGAAGAGGCGCGGCATTCCCCAGTGGCCGTCCTCCAAAATCGTCTCGGCGTCCTGAGCGGCCCGTCCCTCGTGACTACTCCACAGGTCTCGATCGCCAAGGCGATAGAAAAAGAGGAAGAACGTGAGGGGCATGAGAAGCAACAAGGAGATGATCAGGAAATAGTGAGCGGGGAGTGGTGATAGGCGAGAGGTCTCGACGTTATCCTTGATTGCTTCTCGCGAGTTGGGTGAAAGAAAGACGTGCGGTAAAGATGCAATTGTGGCGGTTACAGATTGAAGGACCTCTTGACGCATGACTCGTACCTGGGCCACCACCATTCGCGACTCACCACTCACTGACTAGGCCACCAGCCGTCGGAATTGCGCTTCATGAAGCCGTTGATACACAGCGCAGGTGCGGAGCAGCTCGGCGTGACTGCCGACTGCCTCAATGCGACCGGCGTCGACCACCACGATGCGATCCGCGATCTCCAGCGTATTGAGTCGGTGCGTGATGACGAAAGTGGTTCGGTTTCGCATAAACGTTTTCAACGCCCGATGGATGAGGACTTCATTTTCCGCATCGGAGGCGCTGGTGAACTCGTCGAGAATCAAAATACTGGGATCGCGAAGAATCGCACGGGCTAATGCGATACGTTGTTTTTGGCCGCCGGAGAGTTTCGACCCCGCCTCGCCGATGCGCGTCTCATAGCCGTTGGGCAAGCTCATGACGAAATCGTGAATAAAGGCCTGTTGAGCGGCCGCTTCGACGGCTTCTTTGCCCGCGCCACGATTGCCATAAGAGATATTGTTGTAAATGGTGTCATCGAACAAAATCGTCTCTTGAGTGACCACGCCGATCTGCTGTCGCAGACTGCGCAAGTTGACTTGTCGAATGTCCACGTCATCCACCAGAATTGAGCCGTGGTCTGGGTCGTAGAAACGCGGGATCAGTCCTACCATCGTAGTTTTGCCGCAACCGTTCTTGCCGACCAGAGCCACGGTTTCTCCGAAGCGCACTTTCAAGTGGACGTTGGTCAAAATGGGCAGACCCGGATCGTAGGAAAAACAGATATCGCGAAATTCGATGCCGGACTGATGCCTTTGAAGCCGTCGTCCGTTGCTGTTGGGTTGAACTCGCGGCTGACGATCCAAATAATTGAAAATCCGATCGGCGGCAGCGGCGCCGGATTGAATGCGCGTGTACACGCTGGACAGTTTTCGAACGGGATCAGCAATGGCTGCCAAGAAGGCATAAAGTTGGAGCAGTTCTTCCGCTTCCATTCCATTGGTCATTTTCATGCCCAGCAAATAAGGCTTCTCCGGATGCAGAACCAAGTAAGCCCCGGCGATCAGCGCGAGAGCCACGGCGGCCACGCCCAACAACTCAATAATCGGGTCGGCCAAAGCGTCAATGATGACCAGCCGCATGGCTTTGTGATAGTAGTCCTTGGTGGCCATGTGAAATCGGCGGCGCTCATAAGGCTCCATCGTGAAGGCTTTGACGACTCGAATGCCCAGGAAGGATTCTTGAAGAATCTTGTAAATATTCGACATTCGCTCCAGAAGACGGCGTGTTGCCCGCTTCATGATCCGCCCGACTTTGGTGAGCACAAATAATGCGATCGGCACCAAGAACAGAAAAAGAAGCGTCAACTGCCAACTGATCAAGCAGGCGCCTATGACGCAAGCCAAGGCCCTTAACGGCTCGGCCACGACTTTGCCGAAAAGGGTTTTGGTTCCCGTCCCCAACATTTCCATGTCATTGGTGAAGCGAGCCATCAGCTCGTGAGTTCCTTGCTCGCTGAAATAGTTGACGTCGAGGTGAATGACGTTGCGGTAGAATTTTTTCCGCAAATCAAAAAGTGATAAGTTGACTACGCTGCCGACCAGGGCTTCCTGACAGAACTCGAAAAAGCCCTTGAAGGCCACGCCAACCACCACTAGGCCGATGATAATAGCAAGAGTCTTGAAGCAGCTGGGAGGAAGGAATTTATTGATGTACGTTTGGGCAATGGAGTAGAGGTTTAGCTTTCGGCTGGCCGTAGCCATCTTGCTATCCAGTCTCGCCAAATCCGCAGTTGTCTCCCGCTGGCGTTGATCGTCACCTTTGCGAATTTGCTTGATTTTATCCTTGACCTCATTGATAGCGTTTTGAATGCCCTTAATATCTTTTTCCGTATCCCCGATCCTGGTCTCCACCCAAACCTGTAAGCTTTGCTCCTTTCCCAAGCCTTGCAAGACAGGATAAATGGCTCCCAGCGTCAGGCCCCAAAAGATCGCGGCAATCAGGGCGCAGACAATGGAAAGCACGAGCCGGCTGCGATACGGCCAGGCACAGCGGAGCGCTCGCAGGAAATTCTTCATAAGTGGAAATAAGACCGGAGAATAAAACGCAGGGGTGTTCCGGAGATGGCCGCAAGTTTGTAGCACATCAGCGCCGGAGGGACAAGTCCTGAGCGGCCCAACTAAGACGCCCGCAATCTCCATGTTGAGACTCGCGCCCAGGCGAAGCCCATGCGATGTCAGTAGAGTGATAAATGGGGACGGAAGAGGTTCCCGGAATTACCGGCTTTGCATCTTCTGCGCGAATGTGGCATCTTAACAATCAGGGATCTGAGCCCTGCAAACATGAATCCACTCATCTGCGAACGACTGGGGGTGGCGGTCGAAAATTGGCCGCCGGATCATTACACCCTCTTGGGCCTTCCGCGCGATGAAGGCGATTCGCAAGTGATCGAAGATCGTGTTCACGAGCGCATGCAAAGAGTTCGGCCTCTTCAAATCGCTTATCCCGAGGAAGCCTCGGAGGCCATGAATCGATTGGCTCAGGCATGGAGCTGCCTGACGGACCCAGTCGCTCGCAGCGCTTATAACCAGTCGCTGCTTGGAACTCCCGGTCGACTTTCACCGAATAATAACGCGCCGCCTGATCCTGAGGACGCCTTGTCCTGGCTGTTCGAGCCGTGGGACCGGTTGGCGGAGGACGAGTCACCCGTGCCCGCTTCGCCGGCGCCGCCGTTTCGCGATTGGAAACCTTCGATACGACCTCCCCGTCGAAGACAAATCGTCGGTACTTTGAATGGAAGCGGCCAGGAGAAGACTCCAGGACCGGAAAAGAGCCTTCCAAGCAGTGCGGAAGGTTCGCCGAAACCAATGACTTGGTTTTGGAGGAACTCCCACAGGCTGTTTCTGTTCGCGAGCTTGTTGGCTCTTGGGATCGCTCTTTGGCGGCAAATCAGTCGTTAATGGCGCCGGTATAATCCGTACGTTCCTTCCGGCCGGTTGATAGGATCTGCTTCGAAAAGAGTGTCTCGCGGCCCGGAGGGCGCAATTCGATTGACATAGGTATGTCAGCCCCTTTAAATAAGAGATAAGCATCGACTGACAAGAACCCCGGCTGACCATGGTCACATCCCGCCACGGCCACATCCGTCAGGGGTTCAGCGGAAGGGAAGAGCCGACATGATCACTGCCAGTTCCGGGGCGCCTCCGCAGGCTCCCGCCAAAAGGCTCGAGGCGATTGCCCATGACCTGTACGAGGTCATTACGCATTTGTGCCTGGCGGCGCCTCGCCGGCGGCGCACGGGAGACCTGAAGGAGATCGAATATCTCGCTTTGGCGCTTCTCCAGGATCGCCCCACTATGATCGTGGGAGACATGCAACGGTTGCTGGGAATCCTGCCGGCGCAAATGTCCCGCGTGATTCGCTCATTGGAATCGAGGCAATGGCCGCTCATCGAATGCCGAATCAATCCGCAAGACAAGCGCAAGATCGACGTCGTACTGACCGAGGCGGGGGAAAAAGCGATCCATGAATACCAAGGGGTTCGCGTCCACCGGATCGCCCAATTGCTCCAGGATTTGCCCGAAGACGATCAAGAAAGCCTTATCCATCTCCTCGATCGGGTCAGAAACTCGATGACAAAACAAACCGTGACATGACGCGGATGCGCCTCAGTGCTCGGCGACCTTCCCGGCATTCATATGCCCAATCCTGGATCAGGAGCGTTTTCTGACGCAGTCGGTCGGACCAACGGACGGTCGCCGCCGCCATTGCTGCTGCTGGGTCGGCTGGGTCCCGACATGCCGGCCGTATAAAGCCGAGCATCGACGCTCAAATCCATCCGCTCGCTCGTCAAATCGAAGTCCAGCTTGGATTCTTCGGTCAATTGCAATGGCAGCCTCACTTGAAACGTGCTGCCTCGTCCCAACTCGCTCTTCAGGGTAACTTCTCCCCCCAGAAGCTTGCATAACTCTCGAACGATGGACAGGCCTAGTCCGGTTCCGGCATGTTCGCGCGTGAGCGGATTGCCTGATTGGCGGAATTTCTCGAAGATCAACTCCTGCTCCTCGGGGACGATGCCCACACCCGTATCGGTCACGGTCAAAATGAAATGGTGAGGCATGCCTCCGGGTGGATCGGCGGCGGCTTTGAGGACCACTCGGCCGCCTTCCGGGGTGAACTTGATGGCATTGGAAAGGAGATTGGAAAGAATCTGATGCAGCTTGGCCATGTCTTGCCGCAACAGGGGAATGCCGGGATCGACCTGCCCGCGCAGGTCGATGTTCTTTTTTTCCGCCAACGGTCGAAACATATTGAGCATTCCGTCACACACGTCCTGAATGCTGAACTCCTCCAGTCGAAGCTTCATTTTGCCTGCCTCAATCTTGGCGAGATCGAGGATGTCATTAATCAAATTCAGGAGACGGTCGCCGCTGGTTTGGATATTGCGGACCCAGCGTTGCTGTTTGTCGGCGAGTGAATCGCCGGAAAGAAGCACCTCGCTGAATCCCAGAATGGTGTTGAGCGGGGTTCGAAGCTCATGGCTCATGGTGGCCAAGAAGTCGCTCTTGAGGCGATTCGACTCATATAAGGCCATGTTGGCTTGAGCCAATTCATCCACCTTGCGATCCAGGTCCGTGTTGACCTTTTTCAGACGGTCTTGCATGCTGACCAAGCTTCGCAACATGCGGTTAAAGGCGTGGCTCAGGTCTTCGAATTCATCGCCGGTTTGAATCTCGCTGCGGACATTCAACTCGCCCGCCGAAATGGCATCACTGACTTCTTTGAGATGCTTGACCGGCTTGACAATCACATAGCGAACGATGAGGTAGCTGCCGATCATGATCAGGATCGCGCAGATTAAGGCGGTGGCGATGAGCATGGCCCGGTTCCAGACGATGTCCTCCTCGATGGACTTGGTAGAAACGATGATCTTAACTACGGCGAGGAGGTCCTTTTCCTTGACGTCGCCGAATGCTTTACGTTGCTCCTCGCTAAGTTTCAGGTTGACCAGCCCTCCCGTGCCTGCCCGCATAGCACCATAAAAATGGATGGAGGGGCTTTCTTCGCCTGCCTTGGGTTTGTGAATTTGCCAATCTTCATTCTTTTCTGGGTCTTCGAATCGCAAGGATTCGGGTTGGCAAGAAGACTCTTCGCCGTTCTCTTGGTCTCAACCGGATGCCCCATTTGACCGGCAAGCGAATCATCAATCTATCCCGGAGAGGGAAATGGATTGTGATTCGTTTCGAGAAGGACATCATCCTTCTTTTTCACTTGGGAATGACCGGGCAATTGACCATAGTCTCGAGTGAACAGCCCGCCTTGCCGCATACTCACCTGATAGCCGAGTTGGAAACCCGAAGCCGTCGGCCGCCTGGAGATGGATTGCAGCTCCGTTTCCGCGACATTCGACGATTCGGGTGCATCATGCTTTTTCCGAACGAGTCCGAGTCGAACGGCTTTTTTAAGAGCTCCCAATTAGGCCCCGAGCCTTTCGGCATGAAGCCGAGCTATTGGCGGACCTGTTTGACCCGCACTCGCCGGTGCCTCAAGGCCGTGCTGTTGGACCAGCGCATCTTGGCCGGGGTCGGCAATATCTATTCGGATGAAGCATTGTTCGAGGCGAGACTTCACCCGAATCGAACAGGCTGCAGGGTGCATTCTCAGGAAGCGGATCGGCTTCGCCGCGCCATTATGACGGTCCTGAATCGAGCGATCAAGAAACGCGGATCCAGCATTCGCGATTATGTGAGCGGCAACGGCAGGCAGGGAGAATACCAGGACGAATTTCGAGTCTATGGCCGAGCAGGTCAGCCGTGCCCGCGGTGCCGCCGTCCCATCCGGCGGATCCGATTGGCCGGGCGATCGACCCACTATTGTCCGAGATGCCAAAGGCGATCTTGATCCTAGTCTTGCTTCTCTTTGAGGAGAGTCAAAGAGCAAGAGCTGGAATAAGAGCAAGAAGGAAAAATCGAGCCGATGTCTTATCGTGCGTTCAAGCACCTGTTAGGCGAGACCAGCTTGGAACGGAAATGCCGTTTCCTATTCGGG
>Ga0207070_1013_pt2 | contig 39033 bp, 31 predicted proteins | sample Alteio_BWMinHeat_92_FD_153591 | JGI IMG/M metagenome (GOLD analysis project Ga0207070, IMG submission 153591) | Enriched cells from forest soil in Barre Woods Harvard Forest LTER site, Petersham, Massachusetts, United States -... | ecosystem: Environmental > Terrestrial > Soil > Temperate forest >...
GGCTTGTGTGGTTAAGTTCCCTGGAACGAAAACAGAGAAAACAGAGCGATCTTTTCTCCTTTATCCCTTATCCCCCGGCCGCTTGCGGAGGAAGATTCCACAGTTGAGCTTGTTTCTGGCATGCGGCGGCATGATCGTTGCACTGTAAGCATATCTTAAGGGAAACATGAAGCTTCATGGAGAGGTTGTGCTAGAGTTCGCAAGACCATTCCCGCACGCGTCACGACCCCGAAAGGAGGCCGCGGATGCCAACAACGGATGGGCGGATGCCAAAAATGGATGGCAAGCAACTGTGCACCTCTTTGCTTGAAAATGTAAGAGAGTTGCGTTCGTGGGTGAAACAAGTGCTGGATGCTCCAAATGTTTCTCGACCGACATTTCGTGAGTTGTGCGGCTTGTCGGAAGAGCTGCTGTCGGCGGCGACCGAATTGACGGCTCTGGCAATTCAGGTCACCCAGGCCGCCCAGATACTTTATAACAACGGTAAGTAGGATGTGTTGGGACTTTCAATTTGCGCATGATTCGCTGCTTGAAAGTCCGGGAATATCGGGGATGCAAGTCATGATCGAATCAAACATCCCTGCACCCAAACAACCTGAGGGGCAGCCATGAAGACTCCGACGCCCTCGTATGATCCTTCTCGACGTTCCAATCCTGGCAGAAAAGAGCATCGGGCCTGGCCCCGACATTCCGGGCGCTTCAAGACCTACTGCCAATCGATCAAGGAAGACGATGAGCTGCTCTGGTCCGTGGAGATCAAGGATGTTTCCCGTCAGGGGGTTAAGCTCCTTTCGCATCGGCGCTTCGAACCCGGAACGATTCTGCGCATCGGGCTGATCCACGAAAAGGGGGAAATCCTGGTTGCCCGGGCCGTCCATGTGACCCAAACTCCGGAGGGAGACTGGTCGATCGGCTGCTCTTTTCCCAAGAAGCTTAAAGAAGAAGAAATGCGCGCTTGGCTGGAAGAAAAAAGCTAGCCGTAATTAGAACAACAATCGTGACGACTAATCCGAAAAGGCGGTGTGAACAAGGGAGATTCTCTTCTTTATGTTCACATCCTATCCACTCTCAAAGCCCCTTTCTCGGTTAGAATTTTTCGACATTCCAAGGTTGGGTTCGAAATATCTCCGTTTCGGAACCAGGAGCCTCTATCTCATGATTCGCTCGTCATCAGTTGTCATCACGATCTTGAGTTTGACCAACGCTCTGCCCCAAGCTTGGGCCGTCGAAGCCTGCGAAGAAAATCTGCAAAGATCACCGCTTGTCGCCAAGCCTTTTCGCTTTCCCGAAGCCAAGCATGGCAAAGGCGAGTTGAGATACATTAACGGTCTTCCGGTGGTGACTCTGGCGGGTACGCCGGAAGAGATCGGTGAGCAAATGCGGGTCCTGACGCGTGCAGCCGGGCCGTACTTGCTCACCTATCCCATGAGCTACTTGAAAACCAAGGAGCCATCGTCCTCGCGGCCGAGCTGGCTGACTCTCATCCAACTTGGCAAGCGCATGGTGGAAAATTTCCCTCCCGATCAGCGTCGCGAATATGAATCGGCCGTCCAAGGCACCCTCCTGGGTCGGAATGTTTTCCTGGTGGGGAACACCATGTTCGACCTGGAGAAAATCAGCCAATGCGCGACCATGATCGTGGAGCCCCGTCGCAGCGCCACGGGCCAAATGCTCTTTGGACGCGACCTGGACATTCCTTCCTTGGGGATACTTCACGAGTTCAGCCTGGTCATCGTGTATCGACCCCAGGGCAAGCATGCGTTCGTATCCATCGGTTTTCCCGGCATGTTGGGCTGCATCACGGGCATGAATGACAGGGGCTTGACACTGGCGGCGCTCGAGGTCATGACCACGAAGGACGGCTCGCCGAGCTTCGACCCGCAAGGAACGCCATATGCCATGTGCTTTCGCCGAGTCCTCGAAGAATGCACGACCGTCGATGAAGCGGCGAAACTGCTCCGCTCCATGAAGCGAACCACGTGCTTGAACCTGGCCATCGGCGATCCCCAGACCGCGGCGGTTTTCGAGATTACTCCCAAGAACCTTTGCGTCCGTTTCTCCGAGAACGGGCTCTGTCTTTGCACCAATCACTTCCGGACGCCGGCCTTGGCCACTTCGACGGATTGCCCGCGCTATCGAGTCTTGGAAAAATCCCAGGAGATGCCTCTCCAGACGTTGCGCGACGTGGCCGAGAAAATGGACGCCGTCAGCCAAGGCCCGCTCACGATTCAGACGATGATTTTTGAGCCGGCCTCCTTAAGACTGCACCTCGCCATCGGGTCCTGTCCGTCCTCCAAGCTTCCGTTGAAAGAATTGGACTTGGCCCCTCTACTTGGGAAATAGCAATCCAGTCCGACCCGCCTTTAATAACGCCAGGTTAGAGAGTCTCCGATAAATTGAAGGATCCCCAAACCCAGGCTGAGGTAGCAGAGGGCCGTATAGAGAAAAGCTTGCTTGCGAGGATACGGAGAACTAAAAGGCCGTACAAAAGACAAACTAATAGGGCGATTGTGAATCCAGCCTGCGCTAAGTCGAACCACCTTCCTAAAGCATGGCGAACGAAGAAAAGGATGTGTGAGATTTCGATGTACCATCCGGTTCCGTAAGTCCGAATCACCTCATGCCGATAGACCTCAAAGAGTCCAAGTCCGCACTGATACGCGACGGTCAACAACTGGGTGTAGAGTATGATGCGAATTGTTAACGCCAGGCGATCTTGAGAAGAATAATGTTTGAAGAGAGGACCCATAAGATGCAATTGTACCGCACGGGTGCCTCTCGGTCCTGCTCGCTTGACCTTCCTTCGATATTCGATATTCCTTGTTCGATATTCTATGATTGTCTGTAAGTCGAACTCTGGCGAGATTCGGAGTGATTGTCGTCTCAATCGATGGCAAACAAGAGCGAATGAATATCAGCACGCTGCAGGAGGACAACGATGTCCGCGGTTGAGATTCGCGAGGTCACGAAAACATTTGGGGCTTTCACCGCCGTCGACAATCTGAGTCTGGAAGTGCCTCAGGGAACGGTGTACGGATTCATCGGTCCGAACGGCTCGGGAAAGACGACCACCCTGCGAATGATCATGCGAATCCTTCACCCCGACCGGGGAATCATTCAGGTGCTGGGGAACGACTCGCACAACGCCGCCAACGATCGCGTCGGCTATCTTCCCGAAGAGCGCGGATTGTACAAACAGATGAAGGTGCGGGATGTTCTGCGTTTCTACGCGGAGCTTAAAGGTTGTCGAGACAGCAAGTCATCCATTGCCACCTGGCTTGAGCGGATGGAGCTGACCGCTTGGGCCAACAAGAAAGTTCAAGCGTTGTCCAAGGGAATGGCCCAAAAAGTCCAGTTCATTGCGACGGTGGTCGCCCGGCCGGAGCTGGTGTTGCTCGACGAGCCGTTCAGCGGCTTGGATCCGGTGAATACGGAAGTCTTTCGCGAAGCGGTTCTCGGCCTCAAGCGCGACGGCGCGACGGTCATCTTTTCCACCCACGATATGGCCGTTGCGGAGAAAATGTGCGATTTCATTTTCATGATCTACAAGGGCCGTAAGGTCTTGGATGGCACCCTGGAGTCGATTCAGGAGACCTACGGCAGCGACACGCTCCGCGTGCGAATGGAAGGAAACGGATTCAGTTGGCAGGGAATGCAGGGCGTGGCCAAGGTCACCGACTTCGGCCGCTGGCAGGAAGTGCGCCTGGAGCGCGGCACGGATTCGCAGTCGGTCTTGTCGGCCTTGATGAATCGCGGATCGGTCCGGCACTTCGAGCTGTCCCGGCCTTCCTTGCACGACATATTCGTGCGCATCGCCGGCCCCGAGGCGGAGGAGAACCATCATGCGTAAAGTGTGGGTCATCGCCGTGCGGGAATACCTGGCCGCCGTGCGAACCAAAGCGTTCATCATCAGTCTGCTGCTCATGCCGGTGCTCATGGGCGGCAGCATCGTCATGCAAATCATCTTCAAGAAAATCGAAGATCGAGGGGAAAGGCACTTTGCCGTGATCGACCGGACATCCGGAGAAGAGCTCTATGCGGCATTGACGAAAGCGGCCGAAAAAAGAAACCAATACGAGATTTTCGATCCGGAGACCAACCGACAAGTCAAACCCGCCTTCAAGATCGAGCGCATTGAACCCAGCGCCCCCGACCCCGAAGCCTTACAACAGCAGCGTTTCGAGCTCTCGCAGCAAGTTCAGGCGGGGAAATATTTCGGCTTCTTGGAAATCGGCGCGGACGTGTACCGAGTCAACGAGACATCAAGACCCGTCGATGATCGCGATGAGAGCCGACTCCTCATGGAGGCGATTTACGGAGACGATCATCATAGCGATCCCGAGCGCGTCCGCTATCAATCGAAGATGCCCCAAGACTCCTCCTTCAGCTTGTGGGCTGAGAGAGTGATCAACGAAGCTGTCCAGGAGAAGCGTTGGGCCGAGGCGCGTCAACCGCGGCAAAAAGTGATGGCGATCTTGCGGCCCGTGCCGCTGGCGGCCAAAGGACTTTCCCGACGCGATCCGGAAACCGGTCGGATTATCGACGCCGCCACGGAAAGTCAGATCGTTCGATTTCTCGCGCCCATGGCCCTCATCATTGTCATGTTCATGATGATCATGGTGGGCGCGACGCCGCTTTTGGGCAGCGTGCTCGAGGAGAAAATGGGCCGCATCGCCGAAGTCATGCTCGGCTCGGTCCGTCCATTCCAGCTCATGATGGGCAAGCTCGCCGGAATGACCGGCACATCCCTGACCGTCTCGGCTCTGTACTTAGGCGGTCTCTATTATCTGGCAAATCGATATGGATTGACGGATTTCTTCAGCTTCGGAATCTTGGCTTGGTTCTTGGTCTACTTGGTGCTGGCGATGATTTTCTACGGATCGATTTTCGCGGCCGTGGGCAGCGCCTGCACCACTAGCGCGGAAGCCCAATCATTTGTGACGCCGGTAATTCTGATCGCGGTCATTCCCATGATGGTGCTCGTCCACGTCATTCAACAGCCGAATGACGCCTTTTCCACGACCATCTCGTTTTTTCCGCCGTCGACGCCCATGATGATGATCGCGCGTTTAGCGGTGCCGCCGGGGCTGCCTTGGTGGGAGCCGGTGCTTGGGGCCCTCTTGTTATTGGCGACCACGGCGGCCATTGTCTACGCGGGCGGCCGTATTTTCCGCGTCGGCCTCCTCATGCAAGGCCAAGGCGCCAAGCTGAAAGAAATGGCCCGCTGGGTGTTTCAAGGGTGACGGCCGCACAGGAAGATGTCATAGACAATGCCAAAAAGGTTGGTTCGCCGCTTCATTTCTTAAAAAAGACCTTCATCCGTTGATTTCACTTCTGGCCTAGTAGTTGCCGCAGGACGTACTGCAAAATCCCGCCGTGCTGGTAGTAGAGAATCTCCTGAGGCGTGTCGATCCGGACGGTAGCTTGGAAGTCGCGGACGCTGCCGTCGGTTCTCTTCGCGCGAACCGTGAGGTCGCGGCCTTTGGCGAAGTTACTAGCAAGAGTTGCCGCCAGCCCGTCGATGTCGTAAACTTCCTCGCCGGTCAAGCCCAAGGCGGCGACGTTTTCGCCAGGACGAAACTGCAAAGGAAGCACGCCCATGCCGATCAGGTTACTACGATGGATGCGCTCGTAGCTTTCGGCAATGACGGCGCGGATGCCCAGGAGGCGCGGCCCCTTCGCGGCCCAATCGCGACTGGAGCCGGAGCCGTACTCCTTCCCGGCCAACACGACGAGCGGCACATTTTCCTTTTGATATTTCATGGCGGCATCGAAAATCGACATCTGCTCGCCATCAGGCAGATGGCGCGTGACGCCGCCTTCCGTGCCGGGAGCGAGCAGGTTTTTCAGGCGGACGTTGGCAAACGTGCCGCGCATCATGACTTCGTGATTGCCTCGGCGCGAGCCATAGGAGTTAAAGTCGGCCGGCTGCACGCCATGCTCGATCAAGTACTTGCCCGCGGGACTTTGCGTTTTGATGGACCCGGCAGGAGAAATGTGATCGGTCGTGATGCTGTCGCCCAGAACCGCTAGGACACGTGCTCCGTGGATGCCGGCGGGGAGTGCTTCAGGCTGCGGGCTCATGTTTTCGAAATAGGGCGGGTTCTTGACGTACGTTGAGGCGGGATCCCACTGGTACAGATCGCCTTCGGGAATGGCCATCGAATTCCAGCGCTCGTCGCCCTGGAAAACTTCGCCGTACTCTTTGCGAAACATGTCCGAGCGGACAGATTTCAGGATGGCGTCTTGCACTTCCCGCTGGCTGGGCCAGATGTCCCGCAGAAAGACGGGCCGGCCTTTGACATCCTGGCCAAGGGGTTCATTGTAGAGATCGATGTCCATTCTGCCGGCCAAGGCGTATGCGACGACCAGAGGCGGGGAGGCCAGGTAATTGGCCCGGACTTCGGATTGAATTCGGCCCTCGAAATTGCGATTCCCGCTCAGCACGGCCGCGACCACGAGATGGTTTTCTTCGATCGCCTTAGAGACCGCGGGGGGCAGCGGCCCGCTGTTGCCGATACACGTCGTGCAGCCGTAGCCGACGAGATGAAACCGAAGCGTCTCCAGATATCGCATAAGGCCGGCCTCGATTAAATAATCCGTCACCACCTTGGAGCCGGGTGCGAGACTGGTTTTGACCCAGGGCTTGGTCTCTAGGCCGCGCTCGACGGCTTTCTTGGCGAGCAGTCCCGCCGCCAACATCACCGATGGATTCGAGGTGTTCGTGCAACTGGTGATAGCGGCGATGACGACGGAACCATGATGCAAATGGTGAGCGGCCTCTTCCGAGACGGCTTGCGCGATAGGCGCCACTGTTTCCAAAGGTTTCTTAGCCGTGGCGTCTCCCACTTCCGTTCCCAGTCGACCCAGGGCATCGTTGCCTGCCGGAAACGGCTTGGGCTTTGCTTTACTTTGCAAAAGTTGCAGGGCGTTCTCGAAGGCTTTTTTGGATTCAGTGAGCGGCACGCGATCTTGCGGCCGAGTGGGACCGGCCAGGCTCGGCACGACTGTGCCCAGGTCCAGCTCAAGAGTATCGGAATACTGAGCAGGCGGAGTATCCGAAGTGTGGAACAGGCCCTGTTCCTTCGTGTAGGCTTCAACCAGCCGAACAAGCGATTCCGGTCTGCCGCTGAATGTCAGGTAGCGTAACGTTTCGGCATCGACCGGAAAGATGCCGCAAGTGGCCCCGTACTCCGGGGCCATGTTGCCTATCGTCGCCCGGTCGGCCAAGGGCAACGACGCCAGTCCATCTCCATAGAATTCCACGAACTTTCCGACGACTCCCTTTTGCCGGAGCATTTGAGTCACCGTCAGCACGAGATCAGTGGCGGTAGCGCCTTCCGGCAGTCGGCCGCGAAGCTGAAAACCGACGACCTGAGGGATGAGCATGGACACCGGTTGACCGAGCATGGCCGCCTCGGCTTCAATGCCGCCGACCCCCCAACCGAGAACGCCGAGACCGTTGATCATCGTGGTGTGCGAGTCCGTGCCTACGACGGTATCGGGATAAGCGAGTAAGCCCACGGAAGGCCTTCCGTGGGCTTCTTCCGTGAACACGACTCGTCCCAAATATTCCAAGTTGACCTGATGACAAATCCCCGTGCCGGGAGGCACGACTTTGAAATTGCGGAATGACTTCTGACCCCAACGAAGGAAGGCATAGCGTTCCTTGTTGCGTTGGTATTCCATGTCGACGTTCGTTCGAAAGGCATTCGGGCCGCCGAAATCATCCACCTGCACCGAATGATCGATGACCAGTTCGGCGGGCTGAAGAGGATTGATCTTGCGGGGATCGCCGCCCATTTTTTTCATGGCGTCGCGCATGGCGGCGAGATCGACCACGGCCGGGACTCCCGTGAAGTCCTGCATGAGCACTCGGCTGGGAGTGAAGGCGATTTCCCGGCTGGGTTGGGCTTTCGGCTGCCAACGAGCAAGCCCTTCGATATCCTCGGCTCGAACGGTCTTGCCGTTTTCCGTGCGCAGAAGATTCTCCAGCAAGATTTTGAGCGAATAAGGCAACCGAGCCGATTCGGGAAATGCTTTTTGCAGCGCCGCCAGACGATAAATCGTATAAGTCTGATCGCCGACTCGCAGGCTTCCCTGGCTGCTGAAGCTGTTGGTCATAGAGGATTTCCTTTGGACCAAAGTGGTCTTTTCTCAGAGATCAACTCTCCTTTGACATTGTCTTCCTACCTCGTTCTGACGGCAACTTGTCATTTGAAAGGAAACAGGCCACAGAGAATCATTTCTCTGTGGCCTGTCTTGTGCTCTGCCCTGGTGGATTTTGCATCTACTTCTTTTGTTCCTTCTCTTTCTGTCCGCTCAAGTTATGGAAGTACCCTTTGACCATGTCCTTAGCTGCTTTAGGATAGCGCTGGCCTTCGATGGCCTCAGGGGCTTCTTGAGCGGCCTGCTTCACCTCGCCTTGCATTTCCACGGATGACTTACCGCGGAAATTCATTCCCGGAGCGAAGCCGTCGAAAATCTTTTTGCCCTTGGGATCGAAAGGCGTCCGGGCTTGGCTGTCATAAGGCTTGTTGGGGCTTTCCGGGGCGACGGGCCGTCGGGCGCCCGGAGGGCCGTCTTTGCCGCCCATGCCATTTTCACCTTCAAGGCCAGACTGGCCTTCGCCGGTGCCCTTTCAGCATGAGTCCTTGGCGTCTTGAAGACGTTGCAACGAATCGCGAATGTCCTCTAAATCCTTATCGGCCATGTCCATATCTTTGAGGTTGTCGGCGGCGCCCTTCATGCGCTCGGCCGCGTCCTTGCCATCGCTACCCTGAACCGCCTTTCGGGCCTGGCCGATGGCATTGGCCAAATCCTCCATGCTTTTGAGGTTCTTCTTTTCCTTTTGAACCTGATCCAGCTCGCGTTCGAGAGCCTCGGCGTCGCGCTTGTTGGCCTTGGCCTCTTGAATCATTTTCTTGAGCTGTTCTTCTTTGTCTTTCTGCTGCGCGAGCCGCTTGAGATTGTCTTCGATGTCTTTGAGCTGCTTGGCGAGCTGTTCCTTCTCTTTGGCGGTCAGCTCGTTCTTTTTCATCTTCTCCGCCAGCTTTTCGATTTCTTGTTTAGCCTCGGCGAGCTTCCCCTGAGCCAGGGCCTTCTGAAGGTCCTTTGCCGGGCCGTCCTTGCTGGCTTCTTTAGCGGCAAGATTGTCGAGTTGGCGGAGCTTTTCTTTGAGCGACCGATTCTTGTCCGCCATTTCCTTTTCTTTGTCCTTAAGCAAATCCTCAAGGGCGGTCATTTCCTTGATGCGCTCACGCAGTTGTTCTTGAGTGTTTCGCGGACGATTGGCAATTTCTTCCAGCCGCATTTCCATTTGCTTCAACTCTTCCGACATTTCCTTACTGACTTGCGGCTTCTCGGTCTTCTTCTTGATCAGATCGTGCATCTTTTGCTCGATCTCGGCTTGGTTGGCCGGCGGAGCTTTGGCAAGCTCGTCTTCCTTGGTCTGGGACTTCGCCTGAGTCGAGGTCGGATGATAGGTGAATGCCGCCAAGGCGAGGCCGACCGCGATAACCGGACAAAGCGTGGTCAGCCATGAAACCTTAACGGGGAACCGTGAGCCCACGTCTAACTTCTCAATTCGCTGATTGACATCTTCGAGCAAAGCCGAGGCGGCAGGAGAAGCGGAAAGATGCGGCGCCAACGTCAACGACGTGGTCACCCGCTCCTTGAGTGCAAATCGCTCATCGAGAAGCAAGGCCGCAGCGACCTTGGACGGCACGCGGAACAAACTGAGAGCAATTCCCAAGACCGTTCCCACGCCGATGACGCCCGCCGCGGCGCCCAAGCGCCATTCCGGCGATAACGTCGGGAAAAGATGCGGCTGAAGAATAAACCATGCCGCGATAACCAACAGTCCTCCGGCCCAACACCACAGCAAGCAGGCCACCAAGGTTTGAAGAAACAGCCGCCGGCTCACGCGGGCAATTTGCCGGTGCAACGGCGAGAGGAGTTGGGCCATAGGGCCTCCGGTACTGAAGGAGTCCGTCTGATGCGTCACCGATTCGGGAGCTATGCAATAGTATATCCGTGTTTTGCTCAAAGGGACAACCTATAAATTGGCGTTTTGCTACAAATTCGAAATCCCAAATCCGAAATCCGAAACAAATTCAAAATCCGAATGTTCGAAGAATACTTCGAGGGGCTTGGAGCTTGAGATTTCGAATTTTGGATTTGTATCGGATTTCGTGCTTCGGATTTCGAATTTCCGGCTCAGAGGGGCTAACGCCCCCCCTCCGTTTTGGGTGGTAGCGGTGTTGCCCCCGGCGGCGGGGTGCCTTTGCCGGCGCGAACGTAATCGGCTCGGCGGCGCTCGTACTCTTCGGGCGTCAATTTTTCCAACTCCGTCTCGCCGCCCGACACGGCCTGCTCGTGCAGCTGCTTCAAAAACGGAATGCACCAGCCACATCCCGTGCCGGCCCCTCCGCATTCCGATAATTGACTCGGCACCTTGGGCCGATATAAGCGAATATAATTGATCAGCTTCCGGCGACTGACGTGAAAGCAGTAACAGACCTTGGCATCCGCGTCCATTCTACCCATTGTAGATGGAGGAGGGACCATGGATCAACCGGTGATCTTGTGCGGGCTCGGACGGCTGGGACGGCGGGTGTTGGAGAGCCTGCGCGCCGCCGGGATGTCCGCCGTCGTGATCGACCGCCATTGCGATCCGAGCAGCCCGAGCCTAAAAGGCGTGCGGGTGGTCGTAGGCGATTTTCGTCAGGTGGAAGTTCTGGAGGCGGCCGGTGTTCATGAGGCCGGCGGGATTCTCATTCTAACGAGCGAGGATCTCGTCAACATTTCCGCGGCTCTCACGGCCCGCCAATTGAATCCCAAGGTCCGTATTGTGGTCCGCATGTTCAATCAGAACTTGATTCCGCGGCTGGGCAAGGCGGTGCAAAACGTTATTTCATTGAGCGTGTCCGGTATGACCGCTCCGCTGGTCGCGCTGACGGCCTTGACCGGCGAGGCGTTGGGCGCTTTTTCTCTGGAAGACGGCATCCGTCAGGTCACGGAGATCAAAGTTACCGATAACTCCCCTTTGATCGGCCTTACGGTTAGCGAGGCGGCCGCTCGTCATCATTTGTTAGTGGTAGCGCTCTCGGCGTCTGGCGCCAAAGACCGGCTCTGGCACGACCTCGATGCCGAAACCAAGTTTGCCTCGGGACATCAGCTGGTGGTGTGCGGCGAGCCGGAACATTTGGCGCCGTTTCTCGGCGTTGAAGCGGACCCTCTCGCTCAAGTTCTTTGGGCGGGATGGCTGCGCCGCAACTGGCGTGTCCTCTGGCGGACACTTAGCGAAGTCGATCTCCCCGTCAAAATCAGCACAGCGATCCTCATAGGTGTGCTGATCGCCGGCACGCTGGTCTATTACTTCGGAATTCCCAAATCGGAGAGGACGATCAGCGGCGGGCTGTTAAGGGCAGTCGGCTTGATCGCCACGGGCGGAGACCTGCATGAAGATGAGTTGGACCAGCCCTGGCAAAAGGTATTTGTCAGCGCTCTCCGCATCATTGGCGCTGCTCTGATAGCTGTGTTTATCGCCATCATCACCAATTACTTCCTTCGAGCAAGGCTGGGCGGAGCGTTGGAAGTTCGCCGCATCCCTGACGCCGGGCACATTGTCGTCTGCGGTTTGGGCAACGTCGGATTTCGCGTCGTCGAACACCTGTTGGAGTATGACGAGCGGGTCGTGGTGGTCGAGCAGCAGCGCGACAGCCGTTTCTTGGCCACCGCTCGCCGGCTGGGCGTGCCTGTCATCGTCGGCGATGCCACGGTCACAGCGGTGCTGCGACAAGCGCATGCGGCCACGGCTCGGGCCGTGGTTGCCGCGACAGACAACGATCTGGTGAACCTGGAAATCGGTCTGTTGGCCCGCGAGCTGAATCCGCGCCAGCGTGTCGTGCTGCGGTTGTATGACACCAACTTGGCTCAAACGCTGCGCGAAGCGGCCAATATTCGACTCGCGCTGTCCATCCCCACGCTGGCGGCCCCGGCATTTGTGGCCGCGCTTTTTGGCGACCGGGTCCCCACCATCTTTCTCGTGTGTGGTCGGCTCTTAGCCGTTCAGGAAATCCCCGTTCACGAGCATGATACTACGTTGATCGGCCAATGCGTTCGTGCCTTGGCGGTCGATTACAAGCTCTTGCCGGTGGGCTTGGTCAGCGCCAATCAATATTCCAGCCCGCGCCCCGCCGATCAGATTCTCCGGACCGGCGATCGTTTAACGGTGATCGCGGCCCTGCCCGATTTGGAGCGCTTGCTGCGACGCGAGCCGCTGCCGGCGAATTGGGCCGTCGAAATCACCGACTGCCCCTCGGCCGCCCGACCGAAGCTGACTCAACTCCTATGGGAAAGACAAAGCATCACCGGCCACATGGCCGAGGGACTCCTCGATCATCTCCCCATCCGGCTCGGCAACAACCTCACCCGCGGGCAAGCCGAAGACCTCCTCGCCCGCCTCCGCGAGGAAAAGGTCGCCGCCAGACTAGTGAACCAATCCGAGGCGCTCGTGCCGGCCGCTTCGACGGACGCGTCTGAGCGCGTTCTCAATTCGTTGTCGCAAACTCACGCGAACTCGTGAATAGTTGCATGGCTCGTTGTATCGCCCGTGAAATGCGGATAACATCGAGAACGCAAGTAGAAGAACTTATGCGGTCTACTTACTTAACTATCCGTCGGGCCGCATTCACAAGGAGCCGACTCATGGTAAAAGCGATTCTACATACCTGGATCGAATGCGAGTCGACTCCTTCTATTTTGACTCTGTGCCTCATGCTGACAGCCTTGGCTAATTCTGGAAGTGCTCAGGACTCGCCAAAGCCCGCTAAGCCTGAAGAAAAGCAGGTTAACGAAAAAAAGGAAGCAGAGAAACGCAAGCGATTCATCGATTGCTTTCCGGAAAAAGTTCGAAAGTATCTCACGACATTTGAGCAAGGAATTGCATTCGACGAAGAAGACAAGGATCTGGGAAAGAAGTTGGCACAAGAACTTGGCGATGGCGAGACGTTGGCGGTGTGCTTGTGCCGTGCTTTTGGAACGCTAGAGGGGCACGAAGCTTCCTGGACCAGCACGACCGACAAAGAACGGCGGGCGTTGTCGGCCGCTCACACGGTCAAGGAAAAAGACATCCTTTCGGCTCTTAAGAAGGTCAAGGACGATCGACGAGCGTCTCTTGGGGCCGCGCGCCTCTACTTCCGCGAAGGTTGGCGCGAGAACTTGCCGAGCGACCTGCGCCCGGAATGGACCGTGCGCTTGGGGGAAATCGTGGTGCAGGACGATTGGGACGACAACAAGGATATCTTGATGGAGCACTTAAGGCGAGACGATTGTCCTCCGGTGCGTTCCTTGCTCAAGAAAATCATGCATGGACAAATTGGAAAACAAGAGAAGAGATCTAATCCCTGGAATGATGAGCCTGGCATCCGAGCGGCCGCGGCCGTAATGCTGGTGCGTTTAGGTGAGCCCGGTATCAAGAAGGAAATCGAAGAGGCGCTCGGCAAAGTGAAAACCAAGCAAGATAAGGCGGCGATGGAAGTTTGTTTGGCGTTACTGGGAGACCCGGCCTACATACGAAAAGAGCACTTCGAACTGCAGTCTTATACGATTGGTTTTGGTGCACTGGAAGCGATTGAAAAGTTCAAAGGCAAGCATGGTATTGAAGCGTTAGCAGGCGGGGGCATTCACCATCCTTGGGCAGCCGTAAATGAACGGGCCGTGTACGTCTTTCAGAAAATCACCGGCAAGAAATGGAACGCGGAACAAATTGAAAATTGGTGGGAATCTGGAGCCGACGGCAAGAATCCCCGTCCCACTATGACCAACGCGGGCTTGATTCGCACTTTGGGTAAGGAAAAATTCGGATCGCCTGATTCCGCTTTCAGTTCGGACGGCCAAAAACTGGCTTTGACAGAAGAACTCGACGTTGCCATTTGGGACGTGACTACAGGCAAAAAAGAGCTTGTCCTCAAAGCAAAGGAAAAACCACTAATTCCAATGTTCTTCTGTCCCGACGGCAAGCTCCTCGCGGCCTGGGAAGATGGTGAGGGCACCACAATCCGGGACATTACTAGTGGAAAAACCCTACACTCTTTTCAACCATCCGAGATAAAATGGCTGCTGCCTTATCCTCCGACAAAAGGTTTTGCCAGCATTGGCGTAGAAGAAAATCGTTTGGGTGTTCGAGAGCTGGGAAATGGCAAACAAATTCTCTCTCTTGATTTGCCCGAGAAAGACTTACAGATAATCGGAATTGACCTTCAGAGGAAAATGGTGGCATTTAGCAAGAACAAAATGATGCCATTTACGAAAAACGAAGGCCCGCTGAGCGTCTGGGATGCGGCCGCCAAGAAAACGCTTTGGACCCAGGACAACATTGACCTCACGGCCAGTCATTTCAGCCCAAGGGCGACTTACACCCTCGTCAAGCGGGACACTGAGACCGGCTCAGAAGGCATCGTTTTCCAAACCGCAACCGGGGCCCGCAAACTTTCCATAAAGATTGAATCCGCCTGGCCTGAGAAGTTTGCGTTTACACCCGACGAGAAATTCCTTTTCTCAGGAAACAGCAAAGGGAAGATTCAGATTTGGGACCTTTCGAAAGCAAAAGAGGTTGGCTCTTTTCGAGGGCACACTGAACCGGTGGATCGTCTTTCGTTTAGCGACGACGGCAAGATTCTGGCGACAACTAGCTGGGACGGCACGGTGAAGATATGGGATGTGCAAAAACTCCTCGCTCAAAATTCGCCTCAAAAAAGCCCATGAACGCGGTAGTGGCACTTCACGCACCCTACCAAACTACGACCAACTTGGGCAAAACGCCGTTATCTTGGAACGCCACTCATTTCGGTCTTCATCCGCTTGTCTTAAAGAAAGACGGCTACGCGACGTTGAACCTGCAAGTTTACCTTGAGAAAGGCGCGCCTTTAGGACCTTGGCCAAGTTCCCCTGGCTAAGGCGGGTTCTGTTATTACGATTTGGCGTGGTTATCCTCCCCAGATGTTCCTGAACCTACAACGAGCACGACCAAAGGAAGGACCATCAAAAAGCGAAGATGAAGCTTTCTCATTGGCGGCCTCCATTGAAATGAAAGGCGTGATTCCACCAAGATCTTCTACCTTCTCGATCTTGATTTCAAGGAAAACCTTTTTGGTGACCAGGGCCAAATATCGAGCGGCCGAATGATTCGGGGTCGATTTTCCCGAGAGCGACTTTGGCCCCGGCGGGTTGAGACTCGATCTTGACCGGGGTTTGGGCCGGTCCGTCCGATTCTCTTGGACATTGGATGAAGCAGATTACAGCCAGCGGCCTGGGCAATTGAAGTCCCAGGCTGACAGGAATTCCCTGGAGGACTTGAATTTCCAAGCGATGACCGCCTACCTGGCCAACGATTCGAAGAAATTAAGTTCCTTAGCCCATGCAGACACGCTGAGCAAGGACGGCGCCTTCGGTTGGGCGGCCCACCATTTCCGCGTGGTGGGAATGAAGACCAATTACATACTGGGAAATTCGCGCTTGGCCTTCATTTTGGCCAAAGGCTCATATTGGGCGGACGAAGTCATCGGCTGCACGGAGATACTTTCCGTTTGGGTCAAGCAAGACCGCTGGAAATTACTGGTCATTTCCAACGATCCCGTCACGGTGGAGATGGCTACCAAGGATATCCCGAATATAACTTTGACCGAGGACAAAGAAGTGAAACTGGCCCCGGCCCAGCTGCTTACTCCCGATGGAATCTTTCCCCTGCCACTGCCCGGCCAAAGGTTTGGAGATTTCTTCTGGGCGCCCAGCGCTTCCGCGGATGTCTTGGCCGAGATTGCCGAGTTCAATTATGGACAAGCCAGCCGCCTTTTCTATCAACCTAACGCTAAGGTATCCACCGGCCAGTTGTGGACGACTAACACGCCTTGGTCTTGGAAGGTTTGGTCTATCGGAAAGAACGGTCAGGTTATTTTTTCCAAGGTCCATTCATTCCGAGACTTTCAACCAAAAGCCCGACCCGGCGCTTAAAACCCGGCCGTGCCAAGCTGCAAACTATGCTCCCGGAACTCGCCAAGGATGATGTCCAAGAGCGGCGCAATCGGCTTTATCTCCAATTGGAGGGGTTTCTTTTGGCGGCGACGGTGGCGGGATGCGCGGGGCTGACAGTTCTGCACGTTGTCTGGCTTGGGGTCATTGTGATCGTGCTTTTGGCCTGGCAACTTGTCGCGCTGCCTGCATGCTTTCTTTACCTCATCGGCAAGCCTCTGGTCCCGAATGAGTCACCGAAGTTCCGAAGACGGCTACGCGAGCAACCTGCTCTCAGTGACGACGAATTCTACGACCAATACTATCGAGGATCCGAATTGCCAAAGGACACGGTTGTTCGCCTGCGTCGCTGCCTGATAGAAGAATTCGATCGGCTTGTGGAACGAGCCATTCCGTCGGACTGTCTGGCCCTTCTTAACGATGAAATCGACTTCGCCGACGTCTTATGGAGGGTCGGACGACATCTCAATATCCGTTTCGTTCGAGCGGATTACCAAAACATCGACGGATCATTCGATAACTTGATCCGAGAAACCCATCGGCGTGTGAGCAGATTCCCGCGATGGGTAAGCTCGTGATCGCCTTCAGCCGCCTCTTGCTCTTACTTCTACTCCTACTCTGATTCTTTCTGCTAGCCTGTTGGGAGCAAGAAGAGTAGGAGTAAGAGCATGAGTAGGAGCAAGAATAAGAGACCATCAGCCGGGCGTTTGGCGTGAGGCCAACATGCACAAAGGCATTTGACCAGTGGCCACAACCCTGAACCTGCTGATGCTTGGCGATGCGGACGCGGTTTGGCGCGTCGTGGGTTTCATTTTCATGGCCGCTCTGGTCATTTTTGTCGTCATATTCACCCTGGCATGGCGCTACGGACGGTCAGGTTCCTTGCTCTCCAAGTGGGCGGCCCAAAATGGATACCGCATCATCCACAAGGAATACCGTTTCCTCCGCAAGGGGCCGTTTTTCTGGACATTGGCAAATGGACAAGCGGTCTATTATGTCGTCGCCCTGGATTCCGCGGGGAACAAGGGAAGAGGTTGGGTCCGCTGTGGAAGCTGGTGGTTCGGTTTGTTATCCGACAAAGTCGAAGTACGATGGGACGAGTGATGGAAAAGCCCGATCCATTTTCAGATTTCCGATCTACGGGGACTGCCGCAGACGATAGTTCCGCGTGTAGACGGAAGCCAGCGCGTTAACTTGGATCATGAATTGCGCCTGATTCCGCAGGGCATTCTGATTCAGGTGCGGGTCTTGCCAGACTTCGATCAGCCCGGCGACTTGCTCGTCGACCAGGATCGGCACAATCAAGATCACATAGTCCGTGGGATTGCCAGAGGCGGGCGCGTCATCGCCGGCCTCCGCGGAGTTGCTGTGCGGCGGAACGATCATGCGCTCGGCTTTGGAAGCGGCGGCGCGGATCAATTCATCATGGCTACGCTGGCCTTCTTCACTTGCGTCCAGGCCCACCTGCTGGATGTTCATCTGGTATTGGAGAAGAAAATTGCCCTGAGGATTTCGAATCCAAACCGCCCCAGCCGCCGGCTCCAACGCGAGCAACACACGCTTTAAGAACTCACGATAGTAGTCTTCCGGAGGAGGGCATTGCTCCGACAGCCCGATGATTTCTTCCACCAATCGCTTGATTTGTCGAGCTTGTCCTTCCTGTTCTTCATTCACTGGCCCACCTTAGTTTTGATTGCATTTTTTGCTGGATAATGCGCGCATCCCTGAAGGGGTGTGTCCGCATATCCGTGAACGAATTCTTGCCTCAAATCGTCGTCACCGTTTCGTCCGATGTCCTGTTGAAGTACATGTCCATCGCGCTGGCGAAGAACCAATCCTGGCCCGCGCCGCCATAGAGCTTGTTGACGGCGCCGTCGTTTTGAACCGTGCCGGTGTTGAGCAGAGTAGAACCGTTGAGGCCGCCGCCGTTCATGAGATGGGCGATGCGGGTGAGGTAATCGGCGTCGGTTCGACCCCACTCGGCCAGCACGGCGGCCAACGCGGCCGCGTTGTTGTCGTAGGAGGTGGTGCCGCCGATCAAGATGTCCCCACCACTGCCGGCATTGAGCGTGCTCGGCCCGGAGCCGCCGATCAGAATATCCCGGCCTTGGCCGCCCAGGAGCCGATCCGAGCCGGAGCCTCCGACCAAGACGTTGCCGACGTTGCTCCCCGTCACATTAAGAATGTCATTGCCGTTACCTGCGAAAATGAGGAGCGGCACATTGACATAGGTGAACACGCCGTTGATAGTCTGCGCCGCCGTCTTGATGATGTCATTGCCCGATTGACCATAGACGACCACGTGGCCGGTGGGGGTGAAGTTGCCGTAGTTGACAAAGTTCATGCCCACCATGACGCCGCCGCCCGATACGGGAGTGATGGCGATGGTGTCGTTGCCGGTGGTGCCGCCGACATAAAGGGCCGTGAGCGTCGCATTATACGGATCGGTTTCCATGAGCGTCGTCGTGAGGGTGACGTTCACCGTGGCCGGGACGCTGGCGCGGCCGCCCAGATCCTTCGCCGTCACGCTGATGGTCAGGCCGCCCGTGGTGGGGAATGCATGAGTGACCTGGATGCTGGAGCGGCCGGAGGCCGTCTGCACGCTGCCATCTCCCCAGGTGATGCTGTAAGTATAAGTGGCGGTCGGAGGCAGCCCCGGCTCGCTGGCGGTCATCGTGTAAGTGAGCGGCTGACCGGGGACGCCGGTCGTGGGACCGGAGATGCCGGCCGTTGGCTGCGCCGCCACCACGCTGATGCCCGACTCGGTCCCCGTGATGCCGGCACTGACCGTGTCGGTGGCGGTGATCGACTGCGTGCCACCGGTGTTCAAGGTGGCCGAGAACGTGTGCACGCCGTTATCGCCACTGGTGAAGGTGTAATTGGGCGGCAACACTGCCGCACTGTCGGTGCTGGTGAACTTCACGGTGCCGGTATAAGCCGGCGTGGTGTTGCCATAGGCATCCCGCGCGGTGACCGTGAAATTGTGAGAAGCCCCTGGCGTGACCGAAGTCGGGAAGCCGTTGACCAGCAAATTACTGGTGGCTGCGGGAAGAACGGTGATGCCCGAACGCGTGCCGGACGCCACTCCGGCACTGCCCGTGTCCGTCACGGTAATCGACTGAGTGCCGGCGGTTTTCAAAGTTCCGGTGAAATTATGAACGCCGACATCCGCGGCCACGAAGGTGTAATTCGCCGGCAGGACTGGTTGGGGGTCGGTGCTGCTGAACATCACGGTGCCCGTATAGCCGGGCGTGGTGTTGCCGAACAAGTCTTGCGCGGTGACCCGGAAATCCTGCGCGACGCCGGCCGTGGTCACGGACGGGAATCGGCTCAACACCAAATGGTGCGTGGCCGCGGCGTTCACGGTGATGCCGGATTCAGTGCCGGTAAAGCTGCTAATCACCGTGTCCTTGGCGGTGATGGACTGGCTGCCGGCTTTCCGCAAGATTGCCGAGAACATATGGACCCCGGCGTCACCACTCGTAAAGGTGTAGCTGGCCGGTAAAGCCGCCTTGGGATCGGTGCTGCTGAAAGAAACGGTGCCCGTGTAACCGGTCACCGGATTGTTGGAGCTATCCAAAGCCGAGACGGTGAAGCTGTAGGAGACGCCGGCCGTCGCAGGGGACGGAAAACCTGAGACTTGCAAATGATCGGTGATTGCGGACGCTTCACTGGATGGGGCACTTTCGCTGGGGACTACCGGGACAATGCTCGTGTTGGCGTTCACGGCCGTGACGGTGTAATAGTACGTCGTGGCGCTGGCGACCGCGGTGTCCGGGTAGGTGGTCGCGGTTATGCCGGTGGCCAGCGGCGTTTCCATGCCTGAAGTTGTGCCGCGATAGATGTTGTAACTTTGAGCGCCGAAAGGCGCGGTCCATGACAGATTCACGACGCCGATGCCCCCGGTGGCCGTCAGAGCGCTGGGCGGAAGAGTGAGGGTCGTGGCGTTGACGCCGGCGAAATCATTATTACCGGACACGTTGTAAGCGAGAATGTGATATTCGTAAAAGAATCCGGGGGTGAGACCGGTGTCGGACCACAAATACGTGCTGGGCGCGGGTCGTGAAGTCGGGGGCAGGGTGACGATTTGCGTGAAAGTTCCGTGATTGACCGCTCGCAAAATCTTATAGCCGTCGGCGGCGTGGCCGGCATTGTCCTGCCAGCTCATGTCAATCTCGGTCGTCGTGACGTTGGTGATTTGTTGGTTGGTTGGCTTCGGTGGCGCGAGGGGAATGGTGACGCTGGCGCTATTGGAGTTTCCGGAATCCCCGGCCGCGTTGTACGCCCGCAGACGATAGTAGAACGTATTGCCCGGCGCTAGTCCGGTGGCGGTGTCGGTAAATGAATTGGGAGTCGCGGGCAGATTTTCCGTGATCAAGTTTTGCGTGAAACCGGAGTCCGTGGCTCGATCGAGGTGGAAGCCAGTTTGGTTGGTGGCGTTATTGGTCCAAGTCAAGGTGACGCTGGTCGCCGATGCCGGCACGGCCCCTAATCCGGAGGGAGCGTTGGGCGACGTGGCCGCGGTCGGCGCGTAAGTCCAAGTGAGAATGTCTTGGGCGGCATTCGCGCCGCCCGTCGCACCCGTGAAGCCCACATAGTCGAGCGCGCCGCCCAACGTCGTCGGAATGTCGATGGTATAGTTTTGGGTCGCGGATTTATTCGTGACCGTGTCGTTGATGGTGACGGTCAAGGTGGTTCCGTCATAATTCATGACCACCTGGAAGATGTCGCCGCTATGGAGATCGATGCCGGTGGAAGTCAAGTCAACGGAGCCGGCATCGGTGGGAGCGGCGCCATTGATGAAAAGTCCCGTCGAGTCCACGCCCTCGCCGGAATTGTTCCAGAGATCGAATTTGATCGCCACGCTGGGGCTGATGGTTTGATAAGCGAGACCGCCGCCCGCGTCTCCCAGGGCCGTGGGGCCCATGCCTTGGATGCAAAAAGTCATTCCGTCCGCGGTGCCGGAGCCGGCGCTAATATGGAAGTTGAACTGGGTCGTGAACTTCGTGATGTCGACCGAGTTCGTAGAAAAAACGCTGCCGGCTTGCCAATTGGTGACGCCCGTCAATTCCGCTTTCGAGCCGATAATCGTCGCCGACCCGTTGTAGGTCAACTGGCTGGTCGATCCGGCGAAGCCGGCACTGAAATCCAGGACCGCCACTTGGCTGGTGGTCGTAGCGCTGGCCGTATTCGAATAGTTCGAGTTGCCCAGTCCGTTGAAGCCCCGGATTCGGAAATAGTACGTCGTCAAGGGCGTCAGTCCGCCGATGGCGATCGAAGTGGCGCCTGCCGGAGCCGTTGTTACCTGGGTGAAGTTCACATTGTCGGAAGATTGCTCGATTTTGTATCCGGTGGCCGTGTTCGGCGACGAAGTGGAATCGGTCCAGGTCAAATTCACCGACGAGCCGGAGAGCGCGGTGGCCGAGAGGACCGGCGCGTTGGGCACCGCCGTCGGCGGATTGACCAGGCCGTAGACCACCAGGCTATTCGACGTGCCAACATAGACCTTGCCGTTGGCCACGGTCGGTACCGCGAATTTGATCACGGCGCCGAGGTTGTCGCCTCCGCCGGGTTTTTGACTGCTGTTCCACAATTCCGTGGCGAAGGTGCTGGCATTGTAGGCGTGGATTTGGTTCAGGTTTCGATCCATGACCCAGGCGATGCCGTTGGTCGTGCCATTGGCGCTCACGACCACGGACCCCGGCAAATAGCCGAAATTGCTGATGGCGGTCTGGGATGTCGTGCTTAAGGTGCCGTTGGAGTTGATGACATAAGCGTAGGCATGACTGCTGTAGCCGCTGGTCCAGTAGATTTTGCCGTTGAAATAGGCTGCGGTGCTGAGCGAGCCGCCCAGTTGCACGGGCGGAGTAAAGTGGTGACTGCTGCTGCCATCGTCTACGGCATTGAGGACATGGTCATTATTAGGATCGAAATGCCCCATATTGTCGCGATCGACGAGATAGATTTTGCCTTCCTTGCCCGCGGCGACCATCAAGTGGGGATGGCCGGGCAAGCCGGCCGAGTCGGGCAACAAAACCGGCGCGCCGGAGCCGAAGTCCGAGTCAGCGCCGTCCAGGGCCGCGACGTTGTAGGGAATGAAATAATCGGCAACCTTGAGGCCCCAGCCGTTGGGGTTTTGACTGGAGGGGCTGGTGGGCGGCTGAGTGAACGTTGTGTCGGCAACCACTTTCACGAGTGCTTCATTGTAGTTGGCATTGCTCGGGAAACCGCTGGCATTCAAGGTGGGCGCGCCGCCGCTGCCGTTGCCGGTCTCGAAATAAAAAGCGCTGCCATTGGGCTCGAAGGCGAGCCTGCCACCGCCTTGCCAAATTCCCGAGAGACCGTTATTGGGCGACGTGCACAGGACGCCCTTCATCACGAAGCCGCTTGTCTTAACGTTCGTGATGTCCCACTGCACCACCCACCCGTGATAAGGGCCGTTGTCTCCATGCGAGGCCCATTCGACGTAGATTTGGTTGTTGACGAGATTGAGGGCGCCGCGCTGGGCTTCCCGCAGACCGTTGAACTGCAAGATGGGATTTGTCGTGCCCTGGGGGATAAAACTGCCATCCCCGTTGCCGTAGACAAAGATCGATGTGTTATTGGTATTGCCACCTGTCGTATCGCCGATCAGCGCCGGCGCGGCCGCGTCCGTGCCGTCATTAATGTTGATGGCGTGCAAGTGCTGGACGTAATGAGCGCTGCCCCCGATGGTTTCTTTGGTTTTGACAACCACATAGAGAAGATTCGTGTTCGGATCAATGACCGGCGTTCCGGTGATGCCGACCTCCGTAGTGATGTCGCTGGTGCCGGTGTCCCCGTTCGGGACGGACGTAATGGCCGTGGCGCTCAAGGTATTGTTGATGTTGCCGCCGGAATTGACGGTATTCAGAAATGTTCGCTGCCAGAGCACGGCCCCGCCCGTCTGCCCGGCGTCGATCGCATAAAGGGAGTCGTGTTCGGTGGCGACGAAGACGACGTCATGGACTCCTGGCGCCCCCGGCTTGGTGTTGACTCCGCTGGCGATAGTAATTCCGGTATCAATGAGCGGCTCGGCGTAAACCTGACCATCCACCGCCACGGTAAACAATTTGCCGAACGAACCGACCTGCACGTTCGTGGGCGCAAGCACGGTTTCGGTCGCATTCAGGCCCGTGCTGGCGATGTCGTTGTGAAAGGTCAGCACATTGGTGGGCGAAGGGGTCAAGCGTGATTCGAGCGCTTCCAGATTCAAGAAGGATTTACGAATCGGCCGACGTTGCGACGCTGTTCGCATGAACTTAAAGGGCTTCCAAGTCATGGCGAGATGTCTCCGGAGAGTAAGAGTATTCTTGGATATAAGACGGGGATTGCCCCAAAATCGTTCCGAGCGCGTTTCCGTCGAGCCAGCAATTGCATCATGGCCGACTACATGGAATTGAGGAAAAGCCTATCCGAATGGAAACGGCGCTTCAAGCAATTTCTTGGAAAATTGACGGATATTCATCCGGGTCATTGGCTGCGGGCCTTTGCCAGCGCGACACCCGTTTGTTCAATCGCGCCGTCCGGTTCACCGAAGCCATTCTTTGCCCTATGTCGCGGTGGGATGCTTGCCGGCCGTATGTCCATACAAGTGCAGCATCTCGTGATGGCGTCGATGATGGTGATAAGCCAAGCCGACGAACGCGATTCCCAAGCCGACGATCGCAGTCGCGCTCATGAACACCATGATAAAAACCAACGGCTTATCCATCTGGTAAAGATGCAGAAGAATGGGATTGCCGTCCTTGTCCACATTTTCCAATCCCGTGTGATAACGAGTCCCGAAACCAATCGCTGTTAAGCCCAGGCCGATCATGGCGCCGGCCGTGATAATCGCTCCGCAAATCGCTCGCATGGTAGACACCTCCAACAGCAGCCAAAGAGATAGATCGTAACGCGGTTTCTTCAACGCCGGCGACTTCATTGACCGAACATGCGCAGACATCCGCCGCAGACCAGCAAGATCCCGGCCAGGATGATGAAGAGGCTGCTGCAGCCGCAGGTTGGCCAAGCGCCGTAGGGGCCTTGCGGGTGCATCGACTGCATCGGGAATCCACCCGCGCCGAAAAGTCCGCCCAACCCGGGAAGACCCCCCAGTCCCGGACCGCCTCCTCCTCCGGGCCCATCGCCATAGTACGCCCCACTACCTAAGGCCGGTTCGTCGCCTGAACTCATCGATGATCCTCCAAAACTAGAGAATGGGAACGCCCCTGATCATACTTCTTGCTCTTACTCCTGCTCTTACTCTTACTCGTAGTCCTACTCCTACTCTTGTGCTTTACTCCTGCTCTTGTCTTGTGCTGATTAGTTCCACGGGAAGAAGAGTATGAGTATGAGTAAGACTAGGAGTAAGAGCAGGAGCAAGAGTAAGAGCAGGAGCAAGAGCGAAAGCCTGTCGCTTAGGCGAGTCGGCCGAAGCGATATTCCCCTTGTCGAAGGCCCGCTTGGCCGCTTCCGCTTTCGGCACCCAGCGCTCGATGTCGCGAATGCGGCGCTCATCGCTCGGATGATCGGAGAGAAACTCGGGAATCTCTCGGCCTTGGCTGAGCTGCCGCATGCGCTCCCAAAATCGCGTCGCCTCTTCCGGGTTGTAGCCGGCAAAAGTCATGAGGAAGATGCCGATATGATCCGCTTCGGATTCTTGCTGGCGATCGAAGGCCTTATTGAGCAATACGTTAACCCGCCCCGATTCTTCGCGCGTCACGCGCTCGTTGGAATGATGAGCCAAGGCATGGGCGATCTCGTGAGACAGCACGGTCGCGAGTTGGTCATCATTTTGCGCGACCTGCAGGATGGCGGAATAGACGACGATCTTGCCGCCGGGCAAGCAAAAGGCGTTGACCCGCCGATCCTCGATGACATTGGCTTCCCACTCGAAGCGGTACCCTTTCACATGCAGGTTGATCTCGCGCTGGAGCGGCTCAATCCCGGCTGCCCGAACGATCCGAACCACCACGGCTCGGACTCGCCTCACGCGCGGGTCGTCGGCCGGCAAAATTCGGCCGCGATATTCTTGCAGCACCTGGCGATAGGCTTGCTGGCCTACGGCTAATTCCTGATCGGGTCGCAGTGCTAATACTTGTTGTCGATGCCCCGGCCCTTCGCCGCCGGTGGGTGGTTCGGGAAGGCCCGCATCGCAGCCCGTGATTGCCAGCGGGATAAGAAATGCGAAAAGAAAACAAATGCAGGAAATGGATCGCGATCTCGGAGGCTGACTCAGGGGAAAGTTCATAGGCCTCTCGCCGGCTTAGCACAATTCATTTTCGTGTATTTGTAGCATTATCATTTTCGCCCGATTCGGCTAGGGCAGGAACTTCGCCTTGTTTGGACTTCATCTTAGCATGACAATGCAGAGAATGAGGAGCATGGCGGCGATATGCTGTTTATCAATTGGCGTCACGTGCGTTGGGGTGATTCTGGGCGTAGCCTTCGGGTATGCCTCGGTATGGGGTTGGCGTGAAATCGAAGAGCACTATGCAGGTTTCATTTGCTTCGGTTTGATCCTAGGGTCGCTAACATCTCTTCCTGTGATGACAATAGGTCTCGTGGTGTCGGAGCGCCGTGCATTTCCCGCGATCCTCCTCGGGTCTCTGGCGGCAGGCATGATTTGTGGCTTAGTCTGCCGGCTGATTTGTAGGTCCCTTGTCCATATTACTTAATGACAATTCCCGATGACAGTTGGTCGTCACTTAATCTTCTTCTTCTTGGGCTTCATCACTGTCACCTTGTAGACCTTGCCGGCTTTGTCGTAGTCCACTCCCCCACCTGCTTGAGACACCAAGCTAGCCGCCGGGATCGGTCAGCGGCGAACCTCTTCATCGACAATAGCCCACGTACTCTTCGACAGGTCCACGAACTCCTGCAAATGTCGCGTGGCCGCTTCGCCCTCCGGCGAGCGCCAGGCGGCTTCCATCGAGGGCCGATCATCCCAATACAACTCCACGATCGCGTCCCAGCCGGGATGCGCTCGGCTCGGGTCAGCAGCGACATGATTCTGAACGTAGCGGCGCAGGCCGGGGATTCGCTCGGCCATGGGGCCGTGGATGGTGCGCAAGTTCGCGCGAAAATCCTCCAGGGAGACATCCGGCCGGCGATACAGCACCACCATGAACTTGACCATGTTTACATTTTGCCGCCAGTAATTGATGATCCAGCAGCCTTCATTCATTCGGTAAGTTTAACGCCAAAATACACCGAAGCGGTCGGACAGCCAGGCAGTAATCAAGCTATCCTATGGTGGCTTCTGAACTTCGTCTTGTTCCCGTTTTGATCTGCCATCACAATGCAGGGGGAGCGGGGGGTACCGTTGTTTTTCGGAGGCATGAGGCATGGGACGGCGAAATCCAAAATCCGAAATTCGAAATCCGAAATACTTGGTAGTCGTTTCCCTGGCCATCGTTTTCTTCACATCATGCTCCTTCACTTGGGCGGATGGAAACGGTGGGGTCGAGACGGAAGAAGACGCTCAGAGCTGGCCCGTGCCGCGGGGGCCGGCTCATGATCTGGCGCCGTATCAATACGACGCCGGCGCGCTGAAAAGCGTGCCCAAGGAGTTTCTGGATGATGCCGCGGCCTGCATCCTCTACACCAGCGTCACCAACTTAGTGGAACCCGACGGCACCATCGAAACCATCACGCATGAGATCACGCGGCTCAATAGCCGCAAGAGTCTGGAAAAACTCGGCGAATTTCGCAGCATCACCTATGATCCATCTTTCGAAAAGCTGACGTTGAACGAGGCGCGCGTGCTGAAAGCCGACGGCCGGGCAGTCCCCGTCGAGCCGCGCCATGTCCAGCTCCGCGATCAGATCACCGATTATCTGGTCTATGATCGAGATAAGCAGGTGATCATCTCCTTCCCCATGCTGGAAGTGGGCGATGTCATCGAGGTGAAGTGGAGCGTGCGCGGCAAGAATCCAGAGTTCCAGGGACATTTTTTCGCCCGTTATGGATTTGGCGACGATCGCTATCCGGTAGTGCGCGATGAAATGCGGGTTCGGGTTCCCAAGCAGCGCACGCTAAAGTTCGCGTGCGTCGGGGGCAAGATCGAGCCGGACATTCAGGAGGACGGCAACTGGCGCACCTATCACTGGGAGGCCCGCAACCGCCGCGAGCTGCCCCAAGATGAATTCTTGCCTTCCAAGGAGGAATTCCGCCTGGAAGTGGCCTGCTCGACGTTTGGGTCCTGGGACGAAGTATTGGAATGGAAGCGAAAATTGCGTGGCGACTGCTGGACTTACACCCCGGAGGTTCGCCAGGTCGTGGAGCAAGTGACGAAGGACTTGAAATCGTCCCTGGAAAAAGCCCGGGCGCTAACCTATTGGGTTCGTCGCAATATCCGCTACGTGTCGGTCGGGGAGAAACATGACTTCACGCCCCATCCCCCCGGGCGCGTCTTGGCCAACCGTTTCGGCGATTGCAAGGATCAAAGTCAGCTCCTGGCCGTCATGCTCCGCGAAGTCGGTATTGAAGTGAGCCTGGTCACGCTGGCGACGCACGGCGAAGGACAAATCCTGGAAAGCGTGCCTTCACCCTTAGCGAATCATGCAATTCTAAGAGCCGTTATCGACGGCAAAGAGCATTGGATCGACACCACGACGACCTTGGCGGGCTGGGATTTTCTGGCGCGAGACGATCGCGGGCGCGTGTGCTATGTCGTGGATGCGCCGCCCTCGCCAGGGCGACCGGGGCGTGTCAACGTCCCGGTCGCAGAACCGGGGGCATCACTGCCCCCGCTCGCCCCAGCGACTTCCGGCAAGCTGCGAATTATGCGTACCCCCGAGCTGACGCCGGAAGATAATCGCATCGAGCAAACGACCCGGCTCACGATTGCCGCCGACGGCTCGTCTCGCTGCGAGCGCACCAGCGTGTATAACGGCCTGGCCGCTATGTTGCAGCGCGACGATTGGCTGGAAGTGCCCAGCGGCGAGCGCCGCCGGGCGGTCACCAATGAGCTGCAAAACGCCAACAACCTGGCCCACTTTCGCCGCTTACAGATTGATGACAAGAAACTGCGCGACTTCGATCAGCCCGTGACGGCCCACGTCGAGTTCGAAGTTCCCAGCCATTTCAGCGGGGAGTCCGAGCACGAGGGCAGCATCAGCGACAGCCAAGTGTGGGGAAAGTTGCTCGCGATCAATCTGGATTACGACCGGCTCACGGCTCTGGACTTGGGGAATCCCTTTGAATCCGTGCACCGATTTGAAATCAGCTTAAGCCCCATCTATCGGTTCGAAACCTTGCCCAAGGAGCGGACGATCGAGTCGAAGTGGGGATCATTCAAGATTGGAGTGCAGCAGGACGCTAAGGATCGGCGCAAGCTACTGGTGGAATTTCGCACGCGACTGGAAAAAACGCGGATCGAGCCAGCCGATTTTGAGGCATTCCGGAAATTCCACGAAGCGGTATTCAAGAACTATCGGGCCTGGCTGGCTCTGACGCCGACCACGGATTTGGCCGACGCGCCGCTCTTGGAGGAAGCGCTCAAGAAAAGCTCCGGCGACACGGCCACGGCGATAGCCCTGGCTCGGATTTTTTCCCTGCACGACAAAAAGGCGGATGCGCACCGTGTTCTGGAAAAAGCTCGCGAAAAGAATCCGAATCATGCCGAGCTCTGGGAGCTGACCGTGAAGGTAGCCGAGAGCTTGAAAGACCAAGAGGCCGCCTATTCCGAAATGGTTCGACGATTTCCCGGGGAGCTCAAATATGCGGTGGCTCTGGGCGAGACGCGAATCAACCTCGGCGATCCGGCCGGTGCTCGCGGGGTGCTCGAGCCTCTGACCTCGAAAGGTGCCGACGCCTTGCGCGGGCTTGCTCACTATCAGTTGGCGCGTTGTGGGATGAAAGAGAATCATCTCCCCGAGGCTCTGGAGCACTTGGAGGCCGCGGCCCGGTTGAATCCCGAAGGCGTTCATTCCATCGCCGCTTTCCAACTCAAAGGACAGCTTCACGAGAGACTGGGGCAAAACGCGGAAGCCATCGAGGCCTATCGCCAGGCGCTGCTTCAAGACGCCGACTCGGAAAGCACGCTGGCAGCCCTCTTTCGCTTGGAGCTGGCCGCCGGCCATGCAACCGACGCGCTGGACTTGCTCCGGCGATTGACCGTGGCGGCCGGTGATCGGAGCGAGGGTTTGATCCAAGCAGCGAAATGTCATTTGCAATTGAACCGATTCGACGATGCGTTTGAATTGGCTTCGCGCACCGACGATGCGTCGCCGGAGTGTCAGCGGATCAAAGGTTTGGTTTATCTTCATCGCCATGAATTTGAGAAGGCCGTCGCTCATCTGGAGAAGGCTCAAGCGGATCCAGCCGTGCTTGAAGGACTTATTCGAGCGTATCTGGCGCTCGGGAATCTTTCCCAGGCGGAACGCCAAGCGGAGCGCGTCGATCAAATTTCCGAAGCGACCATGCCTTTGTTTCGCGCTTATGCGTCGATCATCCTGTTGGAGCAACGCCGGCTGAACGTGCTGCGTGAATGCCCCGCTCCGACGGGTAAAGCGGAAGCCTGGAACCGCGCGATTGATGCCTTTGTGTGCGCCGAGCGGATGTACGAAATCAGCCCATCAGGCAGTTCGACACATGATGCGGAAAAACTCCTCGGGACCGCGTTCCAAGACGGGGTGGAACCTGGTCCCGCGCTGGCCCTGCGCGGCCTGTGGGAACTCGAGAAAGGTCGTTTGAGCAAGGCAGCTCAGGACGCCGAGCGGGCCATTCGACTCAGCCCGAAGGAGGCTCGAGGCTATTATGTCCGCGGCCGAGTGAGACTGGAACGTAACTCCCCCGACGCCTTAGCCGATCTCACCCAAGCGGCTCAACTAAGCCGTCGCGCGGACCCCGCGATTCTTCACTGGCTCGCCGCCGCCCAATTCAAGGCAGGCAAACTCGACGAAGCCATCGCCACCGAGCAAGAGGCTATCAAGCTCAACGGTCATGAGCCGGAGTTTCAGGAACAACTGCGGGAGTTTCAGAAGTCAATGAAGGCGGTGAAGAAGGAAGGATAGATTGCGGAATGATCCCGTTGTTAGTCGAATATTGCACGTAAGAAATTCTGATGATTCCGAGTTGTAACGATGATGGATATTTGCCTCCGGGAATTCATCGAGCCACGTTAGAGGAAATAGCCGCCCGGTTCGGTCAGGAATCGGAGCTCCGCCGAGCCCAAATGGAATCGCTGCGCTGGCTGGTGACGTTGGCCTGGCGCGCCGGCGTGCAGCGGATTATTGTCAACGGTAGTTTTGTCACGGACAAACTGGAACCGAATGATGTAGATTGTGTCTTGCTGATTGGACCTGAGTTCCCGCGAGATGCGGTGGCGGAAGGAGAGCTGCTCTTTGGACTGCCATTTGTTAATATGGAACTGGTCGATTCCGATGCCTTCCTACAGTTTACCGAAAGGACTTTTGCCACCGATCGAAATCTGGTGCCCAAAGGAATGGTGGAGGTGCCCCATGAGCATTGAGACGCCGCGCCAACTAGAGAATACTCGACGAAAACTCCAGGAGTTGGAGCAACTCTACACAAAAACCAGAGGAACACCTGCCGCCAGCGAACACGTTCGAGAGTTGACCTTACGCTCACTCAAGAAACGGATCAATCAATTCCAGGAAGAAATCACCCGATTCGAGGCCCGCGCCATTTCTTCCAGGCCAGAAGTAAACAGCGAGAAATAATCTAGGATTGTCCTAAATCTTCTCACAGCACTTACCACTTCGCCGCGCCGTCGTAGCGGCCGAAGACATCGGCCAGGGCGTTGACGATTTCGCCCACAGTGCAACGAGCGCGAGCGGCGTCCAGAAGCACCGGTAGTAGATTGTTTTTCGTGGCAGCAACTTGTCGCACGGCGGCCAGCGCTTTTTGCGCCGCCTGGGCATCGCGAGTGTCCTTGATGTGCTGTAAGTGAGCTACTTGTTCTTTTTCCACGCCTTCTTCGATGACCAACGTTTCGAGCGGCTTCTCCTCTTTTTCTTCAAAGGCGTTAACGCCGACGATGAGCTTGCGCTTGGCATCGACTTCCCGCTGATAGGCGAAGGCGGCGTCGGCAATTTCTCGCCGGAAGAAGCCGGACTCGATGGCGGGGATCACGCCGCCCTTTTGCTCGATCCGGTCGAAATAGGTCCGCGCTTGCTGCTGCATTTGCTTGGTTAAAGTCTCGATGAAATAACTTCCGCCCAGAGGATCGACCGTGTTGGTGACGCCGGTCTCGAAAGCCAGCACCTGTTGAGTGCGCAAGGCTAACGTCACGGCGTGCTCGGAGGGCAAGGCCAGCGTTTCGTCCATGCTGTTCGTGTGCAAGGATTGACATCCACCCAAGACGGCCGCCAAAGCCTGGTAGGCGACGCGAATGAGATTGACCTCAGGCTGTTTATCTTGCAGCGAGCACCCGGCCGTCTGGGCATGAAATCGCAACTTCCATGACGCCGGGCGGCGAGCACCGTATCTGTTTCGCATCGCGTCGGCCCAAAGCACCCGAGCCGCTCGATATTTGGCAATCTCTTCAAATACGTCGTTGTGGGAATTAAAGAAGAAGCTGAGGCGCGGCGCGAAGCTGTCGACCTCCATTCCGCGAGCCAAACACGCATCGACGTAGGCGAATCCGTCGGCCAGCGTAAAAGCCAGCTCCTGCACCGCGGTCGAGCCGGCCTCGCGGATGTGATAGCCGCTGATGCTCACCGAGTTCCATTGCGGCACTTTTTGCGTGCAGAACTCGATCACGTCGGCCACCAGGCGAACAGAAGGCTCGGGCGGGAATATGAACTCGTTCTGGGCGTGGAATTCCTTCAAAATGTCGTTTTGTAAGGTGCCGCGCAGCCGGGCCCAATCCACGCCTTGGTCCATGGCATTGGCCAAGAAAAATGCCATGACCACGATGGCCGGACCGTTGATCGTCATCGACACCGACACTCTCTCCAGATCGATGCCGTGAAAAAGTTGACGGACATCGTCCACCGTGTCGACCGCCACGCCGAGCCGGCCGACTTCCCCGAGCGCTCGCGGATCGTCGCTATCCAACCCCATCAGAGTGGGGAGATCGAAAGCGGTGCTCAGCCCGGTCTGCCCCTTGTCGAGCAAGAATCGAAATCGTTCGTTGGTTTGGCGGGCCGAGCCGAACCCGGCGAATTGGCGCATGGTCCACAATCGGCTGCGGTACATGCTGGCGTGGATGCCCCGAGTGAATGGATACTGGCCGGGATAGCTGAGGTCGGCATCGTAGTCGAAGCCGTTGAGCACGTCCGGCGTGTACAGGGGATCGATGGGCGTGCCGCTCACGGTGGTGGGTGGAATGTCGCGAGCCGGCGCGGCCGCGTTTTCCTCCTCCCAGCGCTCAAAAGCGGAACGATCGGTGACGGTGGCCATATGGATCATCTCTCTTGTCCGGCGCCTGCTCGTCAATTGGCTAGTTCATCGCAATTAGGTTCGTGATGAATTCACAGCTAGTTTCTTCGACTTGTTAGCTGCTCGGTCCGACCGGACCGATGAACGATTCTTGAGTTCACCAATTGGATCCGAGGGAAACCCCTTCGCATGATCAAAGATTTCCATGATTGAAATGGCCAGCTTATCGGAATAAGAACGAATGTAGCCAGCCATCTCTTGAAAGGCGTAAAGCAATTCCGCAATCTCTTCAGGCGTATGCCTTTCGTTCACAAGCCGTTGCCCAATTTCGTCCAAGTCTCGAGCTTTGTCGGCGATCACTTGGATACGGTTCGCAGTTTCCTTGCGGACGCCGGGTTTCAGATTTTGAAAATGTTCCAAAACGTCGACAAGCCTAGGCGTGAGTTGTCGATTGGCCTTGGGATATTCGTCGGCCAGTCCTTTTACTTTTCGTCTTTGGATTTCCCGATCGACGGATTCCTCCAGGTCGCGAATCTCCTCCGGCGGGACCTCTTCCAAGTAGCCTGCTCGCTCTAATTCGTCCAAAGAGTACTTATTGTGATAAGCGATGATGGCATCATACCCGTCTTCCAGGGCCGGAGGCGGCGGAATCTTCTTAGCAAGTCGCGTCCTTGGTCGATGATTTCTCATGATCGTTTTCCCCTCCGTTTGAGGAGCTTGATGTTCCGAGGTTTTGCATCCATGGCGTGAAAGACAAACCTGTCTTCGGGAAAATCCAAATACAAGATTTCCAGGTATCTTCCACTGGCAGTTTGCGCGATAACTTTGTACTTCCTGTATCCTACCTTGCGAAGATATTTGACTTTACCACGACGTAAGCACTCTTCGACTTCATGGATGCTTATTCCGTGTTTTTGCAGATTCTCATAATGATATCGGCCGATCTTCATCCAGCCCCATCTTACGCCCGCTCCACCACCATCGCCACGGCGTTGCCTCCTCCTAGACATAAGGATGCCAATCCCCGTCGCAGGCCGCGCTGCTGGAGGGCATAAAGCAAGGTCGTGAGGACGCGCGCGCCCGAGGCGCCGATCGGATGGCCGAGCGCGATGGCTCCGCCGTTGACGTTGACCCTCTCTTCATCCAATTTCAACTCGCGAGCGCACGCCAGCATTTGCGACGCGAAGGCCTCATTCAGCTCGAATAAATCAATGTCGCCGATCGACATCCCCGCTTTCTCGAGCACCATTCGCACAGCCAGAACCGGGGCGATGAAGATGTCCTTGGGGTCCACTCCGCTCGTGGCATAAATTACTATTCTCGCGAGAGGTTTCGCACCAAGTGACTTCACCTTCTGATTGGAGGCAACAATGACCGCGGCCGCGCCATCGCTAAGCATAGAGGCATTCCCGGCCGTGACGGTTCCATCGGCGCGGAACGCGGATTTCAAATTTGATAGTCCTTCCGCGGTTGTGTCAGGCCGAATCCCTTCGTCGCGAGTGAGCGTCGAGCCGGCGCTCCGCTTCGCGTCGCGACTAGACGAGGAACCCAGCGTCACGCTCATGGTTTCTGCGTTAAAGGCACCGCGTTCCCAGGCGGCCGCCGCCCGTTGGTGGCTTCGGGCGGCGAAACGATCCTGATCCGCCCGCGAGACCCCGTACTTTTGAGCGATGTGCTCGGCCGCCTCGCCCATGTGCCAATTCTCGAACGCGCACCAAAGGCCGTCGTTGATCATGGCGTCGACGGCTTTCTGATCGCCATACTTCCAGCCGCCTCGGGCGCCGAAAAGCAGATAAGGCGCGTTGCTCATGCTCTCCATGCCGCCGGCCACGAGGATCTCGGCATCCCCCGCGCGAATGGCCTGAGCCGCGAGCATGACGGCTTTCAATCCCGAGCCGCACACTTTGTTCACGGTGAAGGCCGGCATGCGCGTGGGCAGTCCAGCTTTCAAGGCCGCTTGCCGAGCTGGATTCTGGCCCACTCCCGCTTGCAGCACATGGCCCATGATGACTTCATCGACTTGATCCGGAGCAACGCGAGCACGCCGCAGCGCCTCTTCCACCACGAGCGCGCCAAGTTGAGGCGCCGAGAATGCCGATAGACCCCCCAAGTACTTACCAATGGGCGTGCGAACCGCGGATAAGATCATCGCCTCGGACATGTCAATACCCTATCACAATAGGACAAGATTAAAGTTGGGCAATCATCTTCATTATAAAGGAAAAGACTTGGTGAAATGGAGGGGGGAAGCCGAATCACTAATATCGAACAAGGAATGTCGAAGGTGGAGGGATGGATGGACACTTCGACATTCGAGATTCCTTGCTCGACATTCGAGATTTCTTGGTCTCCTAGAAATGCAATTCGGTTCGCAGGAACAAGCCCTGGTAGGTCAGGTCAGCCGACGATCCGGAAATCGTTCCCACGTCCCACCACTGCTCGAAGACGTAGCCGCCGGTGAAGCGCAGCCAACGCCAGGTGTGCGTCGGCGTCCAAGAAAGCCCCGCCTCGATGCCCAACATCGGAACGGCTTGATTGCCGTGCACCGTGGACGCCCCGTTCACCCCCGTGATGCCGTCAAACGTGAAGGACTCGCGGAAATTCTGCTTGATTCGGCCGATGGCCACGGCCGTATCCACCTTGCCATACAAGGCCAAGCCGTTGAAATCTTGCAGGTAACGATAGAATTCCAACGAGACGTGCGGCCCGGCGCCGAAGAAATTGTTGCTGGTATGCTGGTTCAGGGCAAAACCCGAGGCGCTCGAATCAAAATAGACACCGGCAATACGAGCGCCCACGTCGAACTTCAAATCCCAAAGTTGCCCCGGCGCTTCGGTCACGAGCGGGATCTCCTGACTGCCGTAATCCACATCGATCACGTTGACGTTGAGCCGGCTCTTCAGGAAGCCTTCGCCCATGAAATCGAAGTTCCCGATGTTGCGACTCCCCTCGGTCACCAAGGAGCGATACTTCGCGGTGAATTCGCCGCAGCCCTCGGCAAACCGATAGCCCAAGATGAAAAGCGGTGAGCCGGTAACGTCCAAGCTCGCGGTGGGCAGGTGCAGCGTGTCCGTGAAGCCGTCGATGGTCAAAGTGCCGGTGACGCGATTCTTGATGTGCGGCCAAACCAGATCGGCTTCAATCCCGGCAAAGAGGCCTCGCGGTCGATTGGGAGTCGTCTCCAAAAGCGGATCGCCGCGAAGCAGTGGCCCATTGGTGTCTTGGTAAGGATTCGCATAAAGACCCGGTGGGGGCGGTGGCGGAGGCGGTGGTATCAATCCCGGCTGCAAAGGTCCGTAAGGTCCCATGGGCGGTCCGACTGGAACAGGTGGCGCGGGGGCGATAGGCGTCGATTGAGGCGGCCCAATTGGCCCCGGCGGCTGTTGGGTCACCGGCACCGGCGACGCCGGGAGATCTTGCGCCCGGACGGTCTGCAAGCCTACGCAAATCTCAACTGTTAGGATCGCAATAATGCCGCACCAAGCCCGACTTGCAAGGCAAGGAATAATCGAGTCTCGCGCCTTCATGACTGAGTCCTCCCATCTGCGGAAATCATGGGAAGTCAGTCCTCATACGCCCAGTCAACCGTCATGGCAAGTGCATTAGGACAAAGATCAGAGAAGCTGGATAAGCTCGGCGAGAAGCGCAAAAAGAGCCGCGCACGGAGCGAGTCTTCGAGCGAAGTAAGCCCAAGTCTCTTGCAACCCCCCGCTTACTGCGCTCGAAGACTCGCTTCGTGCGCGGCTCCTAAGAAACCAGTTGGCGCACGTCATTCGGGGTTAATCGCCGACATTCGCCGGGTTTCAAATTACCAAGCTGGTATTTTCCAATGCCGATGCGCACCAGCCGTTTCACTCGATGCCCCAGAGTATGCCACATGCGGCGAATCTGTCGGTTGCGGCCTTCGGTCAACGTCATGTGCACGACGGTGGTTTGCTCGCCGGAATGAATCACTCGCACTTCACATGGCCGAGTCGGACCGTCGCTGAGCCGAAATCCGCGCCGCAATTGATCCAAGGTTTTGGCCGACGGCGTACCACGAATTGTCACTTGATACTTCTTAGGCACATGTTCCCCCGGTTCGGTCAAGCGAACGGCCAGGGCGGAATCGTTCGTGAGGATCAGCAAGCCTTCGGAATCGGCATCGAGCCGGCCGGCCGGGAATACCCAAGGCAGTCCGGGCGGCAAGAGATCGTAAACCGTTTTTCGTCCACGCTCGTCCCGGCGGGTTGTGACAATGCCGGCCGGTTTGTGCAAGGCAATCACAAGGCGTAGGGTGTGTGGAGTCTGCGAAACCCGCCGTTTCTCACTCGGGTGGGTTCCGAAGACTCCACCCACCCTACTTTCATCCTCGCGCGTGATTCGCTGTTGATCCAGATCTACCCAGGTGAGCGGATCGGTTACGACTTGGCCATCGACATGAATTTTGCCGGCACGAATCCAGTCAATGGCTTGGGTTCGCGACCCCCAACCCAATTTGGAGCAGGCCCGGTGCAACTGCACTCGCCGTCCGGCTGCCATCGGCTTCTTTGACATGTCGGCTTACTTGTGTTGCCTGTTTCGTTTTCCCGTACATTCTATCGCGCGGAATGATTCGAATATCATTACGCAGACGCAACTCCGCTCACCTGCAATACAATCACTTCTCTTCCGCAAATTCCGGCAGTAGACTGCTCTTTGGATCGAATTGATTTCTTGGCCCGAGGTCGTGACTTATGCCAACCACCATCAAATGTCCTATGTGCAAGCGGGCACTCGAGGTTCCCGATGAGCTCATGGGGAAACGGGTCAAATGTCCCGGATGCAAGATGATTTTCACGGCCACGCCGCCCGGCGCCGCGCCGCCCGAGGATTCCAGTGCCCGCCGACCACGAGCCGGCCAGCAATCCGAGGAAGCCGTCCGCCGCCGTCGCCCCTCCCCGCCTCCCGATGATGATGAAGACGAGGACGAAGGAGAAGAGGAACAACCCCGCGTTCGCAAGAAACCCTCTCGTCGCCGCGAAGAAGAAGATGAGGAACAGCCGCGAGTACGTCGAAAAGCAGCTCGTCGAATTGAAGAAGAGAATGAGGAAGACGAAGAAGACGAGGAAGAGGAAGATGATCGCCCTCGTCGTCGGCGACGGCCCTTGACGGGGCCTCGCCAGCGAGCACGCTCGGCGGTGCTCCCTCCGGCGATTTGCTTAATGGTGGTTGGCGGACTCGGAATTGCCATCGCCCTCCTGGCCTTGGCCATTAACCTGGGAGTTCTTTCTCTGCTCCCAGACGAGGACCAAAATGGCGAAGAAGTTGGGAAGGTCAGGTGGGTGTCTTCTCAGGCGAGGTCCATCCGCGGAGCCATTACTGGCATTTGTTGGGGACTCGCTGTATTGGGCGGTGGTATCCAAATGAAGAATCTCAAGGGCTTCAAGAGCGTAATGACCTCCTGCATCCTGGCCATGTTACCCTGTAACCCGTGTTGTTTGCTGGGATTGCCTTTCGGCATCTGGGGACTAGTCGCCATCAATCGATGGGATGTGAAACGAGAGTTTGAGTAAAGACGTTGTCGGAGTCTTGTATGCAAAACACCATTCCCTGTCCGAGTTGTCAGCGTGAGTTGCGCGTGCCGGATCAATTGATCGGCAAGCTGGTGAAATGTCCGGCCTGCTCCACGACCTTTACGGCAAGTTTCTCGGAACCGAGTCCGCCTGTGGAAGCGGAAACGGAGCCGCAAACCTATCGGCCTCAACAAGAGCCGCCTTTGGAGGACGTTCCCGAGGAACCTGGTCAAGGAGAAGAAGACTACGAACCTCGGCCGTTGCGCTCACGGAGGCGACGGCGATTTTACGTCGAGCATCGGGGCGCGATGGTTTTGACTTTGGGAATTCTCAGTTTGGTGGTTTGTAGTCCCTTAGGACCGGTGGCCTGGATCATGGGCAATAACGACTTGGCAGCGATGCGCGCCGGCCGCATGGACCCCGCCGGGCAAGGCACTACCCAAGCGGGACAGATATGCGGAATCATCGGCACGATCTTTTTGATTCTCGGCTGTGCTCTAACGTGCTTGTGGTTCGTGGGCGCCGGGCTTATGGCCGGCGCCGGGGCTGGTAGGAAATTCTGATCGCTCGAAGCTCTTCCTTCAGCAGCATCTCGCGCCATGATGATCCCCCTCTATTGCCCCGAGTGCGGCAAAGAATTGTGCGTGCGCGACGAATTACTGGGGAGGTTAGTGCGCTGCCCGGGTTGCGAGGCAGTGTTCACGGCGCTCATCGGGATGGAGCCGCCCCCGACGCCATACTCCCTCGCCCTGGAGCCGCCGCCTATCCGGACTGGGGGCAACCAGTCAACCTACCGCCCCGAGGTGGAAGCTTATCTGGGACCATTGCTGGATGAGACCGGACCTTGGGCGCGGCGGCGAGGAGCGAGCGGGGGAGAAGCCAATCGGAGCGCCCTCATCCTGGCTTTAGGCGTCGCCGCCTTGTTTGGGAGCGGCTGCGTGATCCCGGGCTGGATTCTAGGCGGTTTGGCCACCAACATGGCGACCACCGACCTCGACCGGATGGATCGCGGCCTGGTGGACCGCGCCGGCCGCAGAACGGTCGCCGCCGGTAGAATTTGTGGAATTCTCGCGGTTATCCTCTCGACCCTGAGTAGTTTGCTGGGTATTTTTGT
>Ga0207070_1017_pt2 | contig 38780 bp, 41 predicted proteins | sample Alteio_BWMinHeat_92_FD_153591 | JGI IMG/M metagenome (GOLD analysis project Ga0207070, IMG submission 153591) | Enriched cells from forest soil in Barre Woods Harvard Forest LTER site, Petersham, Massachusetts, United States -... | ecosystem: Environmental > Terrestrial > Soil > Temperate forest >...
CTCCCAGGTGTAGTTTAACGTTGAGGGATTCAATTGCGCCGCCGCCACGACTTTTCGAATGCTGGGAGGCATACCGGAAAATCCGCCCAGCGAAGTTCGCTTGTGCTTCTGCGCCCAGTTTTCCAGCTTGCCCAAGGGACACTTGTGGAGCTCCTGGATGTCCATGAGAAGCAAGGTGTTGGCATCCTTGGGGATCCATTGCAGCAAATCATCATACTGCCCCGCGGCCGAACTCTGAGACGCCGCGAGAAGACAGACGAGCAGACTCAAAAGGCATTGGCAATACCTTGTCATAAGGCACTCTCCTATTCTGGGACGTAGCCGAGATTTGGCCGATCAACGCTGATCGCGTCGTTGTATCACACTATGGAGACGTGTGCCAGCTGCCAAGGGGCATTGGGTAGTGGCTAGTGGTCAGTGGTTAGTGGCTAGTGGCTAGAAAAAAAACCGGGAGACAAGAAGATGATAAGAATTCTCGGGCCCTTGACGTTCTCTTCGGGTCTCCTTGTCTCCTTGTTTTGGTCTAACCACTAACCACTGGCCACTGACCACTTATTTTTGAGCTGATTTCACGCAGCGGAAGCCGAGATGATTGCTGGCGGTGTTGACCTCTCCATTGCCGCGGGAGCCGACCATGTAGCGCGTGCAGTACTGATCCGTGCAAAGGAATGAACCGCCCCGACGCACTCGCTTAGGTTGGTTCGGCTCGAGGGGATCGAAGGAACTGCTCGGGCCTTGGGGATTTCGAGCGATTTTTCCGGTTTTGGCCAGGGTTTCATAGTAATCGGGGCGGTACCAGTCGGAGCACCATTCCCAGACGTTGCCGGCCACGTCGTGAAGGCCGTAAGCATTGGCGGGATACTGAGCGACGGGAGCAATCCCGACGAAGCCATCCTCTCCGGTGTTTCCTCCTTGTACTGGAAATTTGCCCTGATAGACGTTGGCCATCCACTTGCCGTCGGGTTTTAGCTCGTCGCCCCAGGCATAAAGCTTTTGTTCTAGTCCACCTCGAGCGGCAAACTCCCATTCCGCCTCGGTCGGCAGTCGTTTGCCGGCCCACTTACAGAAAGCAAGAGCGTCGTCGTAGGCGATTTGAACGACAGGGAGATTCCCCTTGCCGTCAATGTCGGAGTCGGGGCCGGTGGGATGACGCCAGTTCGCTCCCTTTTGATATCGCCACCATTGATAGTGATTGTTGAGGGGCACGGGCCCGGGAGTGGGAGTGAACACGGTGGACCCCGCGACGAGATTTTCCGGCGGCGCCTTGGGGAAATCCTCCGCCCGCGGTGTTCGCTCGGCGATGGTTACATAACCGGTCGCCTCCACGAACTTGACGAATTGCTCGTTGGTGACTTCAGTCTTGTCCATCCAGAAGCCATCCACATAGACCCGGTGAATGGGCCGGGCGTCGTTCATGGCGTCGGGCCCGCCGCAAGGGCAGCTTCGGGGATCCTCGCAGCCCATGAGAAACTCGCCGCCCGGAATCCATACCATGCCCTCCGGCGCTTCGCTTGGCTTTGAGGACGAGCGAAATTTTGTCAGGCCGTAGGTGGCAAAAAAACCAACTGCCGCGAAAACCAGCAAGCAAATGAAACGGAGGACAGCTCCGCGCCCGCCGCCGTTTGGCCAGGTTTGGAATTTGGAATTTGTTTCGAATTTCGTGTTTCGAGCTTCGGATTTCATATAGAGGCCCCTCCCGGATTCGAACCGGGGATGGCGGATTTGCAATCCGCAGCCCGGGTTCCCCAACTCTAGTTCCACAAAGCGAGTTAGGGCAACCCCATGATGTCGAGGTGCCTAACAGTGGTGCCGACGCTTCAAAGGACTGAACGTTGCGGATAAATTTGGGAGTACGCTCCACAACCCGGCAGTGGCGATCCTTGCGCGCGGCCACCATAAACAGCGCATAATCAGCTGGCCGCGCCCGATCCAAATAGGCCTCTGGAAGGCTGCTTGAACGGCGAAGACCTTCGCAGGAGGCGGTTCATATTTTAGTCTCGCGCACATTATACTCACGTATGCCTGATTGTCCTGAGCCGTCTCCACGAGATCGAGATGAATCGCGGTAATGCCGGTTTTGCAACGGGTCTGCTCAGGAAAGTGCGGCCGGTCCCTTTGTTTTCCCAATAGGCAAACTTCTGCGCGGGTGCGGCTTGATTGTTGCCTCCTGGCCAAATGCGACCCGCGTGGCCGAGAAGTGTGCGGACGCAAATACTTGTCGGACTTGAAACTTAGAGCGGCCGTAGGCCACCGTTGGCAAAACTGCGGTGGGGGCCGGGTTGCCGGCTATATGAACGTAGCCGAAGTCGTACGACTTCGGCTACAACAACCACGGTTTCGCGGGGCCACTTTGCCGGTTTGCCAACTTAGCGTGCCTTCTGAGGCGGCGTAGCCAGGACTCGACCATCCGGGACAACCGCCGACACCGCTTGGCCGGCGGGCCCGACAACCGGCATTGGAGCAGCCTTGGTTGGAGGGGTTACAGCCGCGGTGGGAGCTACTTCAGCAGGCATATCCGCATTCCGGGCCGACCGACCAATGTGGCCCAAACCGAACCCGATCGCCATCAAAGTTAGACCCGACACCATCAATCCGCCACACCAATAGTAGACGGTGTTTGTTCCCGGCGGGTTGTTGTACAGGTAGAGATACCAGGCCCCGGTCCAAATAACGACGAGCGCACCAACGGTGATGTAGATAAGGGCGGTCCGGGCTGCCGATGACGCTTGGTTGAAAATCCACATGGAATTCTTCCTTCATTTTGAGGCTTGCTTTCTTAACCAGTGGTTAAGCCGATGGTCCACGCCGTCCCAGCACGAGGGACACGATGAAGATGATGAGGAAGATGAAGAACAAAACCTTGGCGATCTGCATCGCCGTGCCTTCCAATCCCCAGAAGCCAAAGACGCCGGCCACCAACGCAATGATGAGAAACAATAATGACCACCGTAACATGACCTGATCCTCCAGAAAAAATGAATGAGTTTTGACAATCAGAATTCGGCATCCATTCGTCGAAACACCCTCACAAAAAAGGAAACCTCGCGCTCAACACGGGATACGTTGCTTCACAAAACATCACAGTCCGAGCTAACTCCCAAGGACTTTACGGATCCAGAAAACGTAAAAGGCCACTCTCTTTTGTGGTCTTAAATCTTCTGACAGGCTTTCCCCACCGTTGGGGCGTCATTCCAAGTAGTGCAATGGTCATGCCGGTGGATGAGAATCAGCCTATTTACTTTTTTCCTCGACGCGGTGAGCACCCAATACGGAATTCTTCCGTGCCTTCGTCCAGGAAGCATGAGCGGCCGGATGCGAACCGGCTTGCCACCAAGCCTTGCTCGCTCTGAAAGTGATTTGGCATGCCGCTTGCTCGACTTAAGCAAGCACGCTCAGGGTCCTTCGATGTTCGAATGAGCAAGATGAATTCCGGCGGGGGACGCGCCAATGGCCAACGATGCTGATGGCCAACGGGAAGGCTCATCGTGTCTAGGTTTGATGCGCGGTTGGTTGTGTTGTGCGCATTGTCGCTGCTCGATGTTTTGGGACGGCGTTCAAACCGCGCGCGTCCCAATGGAAACAAGAGGTGTCCCATGTCGGAGACAAGCCTGCACCCGCCGCGAAGGGCCATGGGGCTTTGGGGGTGGTTCTTGGTTGCATGCGGCTTGGCGGCCGCGGCGGCGAGCGCCGCTCCGTTCGTCTACATAGTAGCCAGCAGCGCTGACAAAACGATCAATCCAGCTCCGCTGGGCGTGCTCATGGTGGTCGGGGGCTTCGCAAGCCTCCTGGTGGCCGCGTTCGGTGGTGCAATCGTTTTCAAGGCACGCGTCGGGAAATGGCCTCCCGGCTTTTGACGCAGTTCGCCAACAGGCGGAGCAGCTTCCGGCCGGCGAGGAGCCGAACAAGAAGGCCGAGTCAACACTGGTTCTCGAGAAGCCTCAAATCGACAACTGCGTGGGCGACTCACCACGGAGGGCGCCGACGCCTCCGAACGAGATGATCTGACGCCCGCAATGGATAAACCTGTATCGTGCGCGTGTACCCATCGGTTTGGTTGCTCGGCACGTGTTGAAAGGACACTTTTTGAAAGGGAGTTCGTATGTCGATCGATCAACCGGCCTTAGCCGTCTTTGATGATAAGCAGCAGGCGGACCTTGCTGTTCGCGAGCTGAACCATGTTGGCTTTCCTCCGAACCAGATAGCAGTGGCCAGGCAACTTACCAAGGAAGAGATCCGGGAGTCGGAGGCGGCCAAGGAGCGTGGTGAAGGCGCCATCGCCGGTTTGGCCAACTTCTTCAGCAATCTCCTCGCATGGGGCGGTGAAGGAGACACGGACGAGGCCGACTTCCAAGCGGGTCGCACGATCGTGCGTGTCAAAAGCGGCGAGCGCGACCAGGAAGCTATGCGCATCCTGCTGCGCCACGGCGGCTATAACCGCATGTCGCGGCCGTAATGCGCACGGGGAGCTTGGGAACGAGCAAGAAAGATGAGAATGTCCCCTGTGCATTTCCCACCGCCTTCCCGATGGCCTCGTCAGGGGCCTTTATGGTTTCGCCACAAGAGGGGCAGGGAAAGCGGATCATAGTGACAACATCGGGCGATGCCGAACAGGTGATTATGCTGACCGGCGCCGGTTGACCTACGACTGAGCAATTTCCGGAGCAATGACCAGACGATTCGTCTATGGGACGTGGCTTCCGGACAAGAGGTCCGTCGATTTGACGGCCACTCGAATTGGGTGACCAGCGTTGCCTATTCCAGCGACGGCCGTTTTGCACTCTCCGGGTCCTCGGACAATTCCATGCGACTTTGGCGCCTTCCCGTGTAATGGTCCCTCTGGGTTTTTCTCATTCTGAGAAATGCTTCGACAGGCTCCACGAAAGAAAATCCATTTGATGTTTTCCACCTAAGCAAAGCCTTTCGACACGCCAACTTTCCTGAATGTTGTTGGCTCTACAATAAGCCGCGCTAAGTTATTGACATAACAGAGTTTGCGTCGCGGCGAACAGACCTTGCCCAATTGACATTGCTGAAAATAAAAGAGCCTAAGTAATGGCTTCAATTCGCAACGTATGCTTTTGGTGTGGTGGCACAGGGTTCGCTCCCATTCCCCGCCAATTGAAACAGCATTGCCAGAACCATTTGCCCAGGTGGAAAGCATGTCTGCTGAACCCGTTTCGAAATCTCAAAAACTTTCCAAGAGCATTGAAATGATGCTCAAGACGGTCCTCGCTGGGGCGGGTTATGCCTCCAAGCAACTCGAGGTGCTTCTCGGACGCCGCCTCTTGGATCGAGGGATGCAGGGCGTGGACCGCTCGCCCAACGGCTTAACAGCCCCCCCTCGGGAAATTGTGCAGAATTCCACGGCTCTAACGTTACGGGGGGAATTTGATCCTAAACCCCACAATCAACCGCCTGGCTATTCGGAGCCAACGGGGTCATTGGCAAACTGTCCCTCCGTCTTGATCGTGGAGCCTCATTCGACCATTCGGACTGTGATGCGCTTGACCCTGCAAAGAGAGGGTTACCAAGTTTTTGAAGCCGACAGTGGATCCGCGGCACTGAATCTATTGGCGCGGGGACTTCCTCATTTAGTTCTGCAAAATCTCGTTTTGCCTGATATGGACGGATTCGGCCTAATCCAGTGGCTCAATACACTTCCGGGCGGCAAGGCCGTACCGATTTTGGCTATGGCTGATGACTCGTCGTTGCTCGCTCGAGCCCGATCGAAAAGAATCGGATTCAGCAGTTTCTTGACCCGGCCAATATTGCCGAGTTACCTCCTTCAAACCACTTTCGCTTTCGTTCCCGTCCAAAGGCAGACGAAGGAATTGCCTATGCACCTATGGAGAAATGGAGGCTCAAGCCAGAGGGAGTCAGTGGTGGATCATGGTAGGTCATCGAGACTTGGTGGCGGGCGAGTTATGGTTGTCGAGTCGAACGACTTCCAATCTCGAGAGATAGTAAGTCACTTAAGCAAACTAGGATTGGAAGTGGCGACGGCCGGCGACGTTCAAGCAGCGCTGGATCAGTCCAGAGCATTTCCGCCCGATCTAATAATTTGCGATCCTCTGATTCCAAACCTGGACGGTTTTTGCATGTGTTTGGAAATGAAGAAGGATGTGAATTTGGCAGCCATTCCAGTTGTGCTCACACCTCTTGCGGCACCCATTGCGGTGGACGCGGAATTGGCACACGAAGTCGGCGCGGCCGGCTACGAAGGCCGCACTCCGGATTTCACTGCCTTGGATCACATCATAAGAAACATCTTGCGAAAAAGTGTCTCCGACCTTGGGATTTCAAGCCCCAACCTTCTGCAGATGAGGACAACTTGAACTCGAGGCATTCCCCCGGTTTCGCTCGCCGGCATTTTTTCTTCGCCTTGATCGGCTACCTCGCTTTTGTCGTCTACGGAAGTCTGGTTCCCTTTCATTACCAGTCCCAGCCTTGGGGAGAAGCCGTCGCTCATTTCAAGTCCGTTCTTGCCGGAGCAGATGGGGAGTCCCACGTCGAGTCGCAAGTCACTACTATCATCGGTCGGCTCCGGGCGATACTGAGTCTTCGGGAATCGCATTCCCGAAGCGACTTTGCCGCCAATGTTTTGTTGTTCCTGCCAATAGGCTTCTTGGTTCTAGGATGGTTAAGCGTGGATCGGTCAAGGTGGGTTGCTTTGGCTTGGATGCCTCCGGTCTTCATACTCTGTTGCATGTTGAGCATTGCGATTGAGTTCACTCAGACTTTTTTCCCTCCGCGAACTCCTGACCTTTTCGACATTTTGGGCGAATCTGTCGGCGCTTTTCTTGGAGCAATAGCATGGATCGGATTTGGTCAGAAGATTACCCGGAGTTGCCGAGCTATCTGGTCTCCATATACCACGGATTTTAGTCAGCTCTTGGCTGGATATCTGGCATTTCTGGTTCTAGTCGAAGTCCTGCCTTTGGATTTGACCCTCAGTCCGGTTGAAATCTATCACAAATACCGCGAGGGCCGCATTCAGCTCGTTCCGTTTGCGATTCTTCCTGGCGATCGATGGGATTGGTGGGAGAAACAAGTCTGGCACGTGGCCTTGTTTTTCCCAGTCGGGTGGTTGCTTGGGTTTCGGGGCAAACTGGGGAGAGAAGCAAGGAATTGGCAGCGGGTCATTGGCATAGGGTTGCTCATCTCCGCCTTCGTGGAATTCCTGCAGATTTTTGTTGTCTCCCGAAATGTGGAAAGCGGGGACATCATAACTGGCAGCTTCGCTGTCCTGGGAGGATGGTTGGTGAGCTCGCCTGCTGTGGATAGGAACTCTCTGCCAGCTTTCTTTGGTTTGCCCCTTCAGGATAGCTCCACTCCAGGTGTGCCGGATGGAGTAGTCGTTCCGAGGGGGGAAGGAAAGGTCCGACTTTTTGTATTGGCGATTTGGTTGGCTGTGATAATTTTCGTCAATTGGCGACCGTTTGATTTTCAATTTCAAATGGAGATGGCTCGAAATCGAGTCGAGCACATTTCCTGGCTCCCTTTTGCGGACTACTACGAGAATGGATACCAGAATTTTCTGCACCAAGTCGTGCGCAAGACTTTGCTGTTTGTTCCCCTCGGCCTCTTGGGAGTCGTGATCGTTCCGGTCTCCTTTCGAGGACGAACCAGTCTCATCGCGGGTTTCCTAGTTTTCTTGATTGCATTGATATTGGAAGTCGGACAAATTTTTCTTCCGACCCGCTATCCGAGTGTGACGGACATCATCCTCGAGACAGCCGGGGGTGTCGTCGGCCTTGCCATTGCCGGGGCATTTCGAGACGGCTCCCGAGCTGTTTCATCGTTTGACCATTGTTCCATCCCCCGTTGTCCAAAAGATGAATTAGCGGGGGGCAGGGGTGAGAGGTCGTCTTCTCAAACCGATCATGTTCTTACAGCCCCACAGCTATGATGGAAAGATTCTCATGACTGCACCCGTTACCAAAGCACCGATGAAGGCGCTGGCGGAAACCGGTGCGACGACGACCGCCAATTCTCAGACAACCATTGCAAACCGGGAGGCCAGGCAATGGAGAATGGGATTTTGCACGGCAACTTGGAAATGGGGCCGGATGCCAGACAACACGGCGAACGGGCTTTGCAGCAAGTGATTCAGGAGCGCCGCAGCTTACTTCCTTACCGGGACCGTCGGCTGTTTTTGAAGATCAAGCTGTCGCACTCCGAGGCCGTCTTCGTCGTGCGCGACGAAGGGCCGGGGTTCGACCATGGCCGGGTCTACCAATCGCAAGAGGTCACAAACCTAAATCAATCGCATGGCCGTGAATTCGTCCTTATCCGAAGCTTCATGGACGAGGTGAGCTTCAACGATCGCGGCAACGAAATCACTATCGTAAAAAGAAATTAGCGATAAGGCCAGGCGGGGTCGAGCAGACGCTGGTACGCTTCCGTCACTTCCCGATAGCACACACAGGCCTGGCCTTCGAGCCGCGGACGATCGAGGATGGTGAGTTTGCCCCAGCGATATCCGATCAAGCCGGTCTGTTTGAGCTTCTGGGCGGCCTGGGTGATGCCCACTCGTCGAACCCCGAGCATGTTGGCAAAAGCCGCATGCGTGATCTCCACGCGATCACCTTCGATGCGATCGTGGATTACCAACAGCCAGGAACAAAAATGTCTCTCCAGGGAATGGAACATATTGCATCCGGCGATTTGGGAAGTAAGCAGGAGAAGATACTGAGCATAGCGTTGGAGAACACGGCGTAGCTTGCCGTTCGACCTTATGGCAGCCTGAAGAGCGCGGGCTTTCATCCGAAGGGCGCTGCCGCTGTTTCGGACGATGGCCGTAAATTGCGCCGCCCCGATGCCAAGAGACGGCTCCAACCCGATAAAGCCTTCATAACCCACCGGCCCGGCATCAAAGCTTCTGTCATCCCCTAAGTTCTTGATGACGGAAATCAGACAGCCTTTCTTGGGAAAATGAACATATTCAACGGGTTGGCCCAATTCGTGGAGGCGTTCGTCCGCATGAAGGACGACTCGCTCCAGTCGGCGCAACAAGCGGCGCTGCTCCTGGGTCGGCAGAGAGGCCAGGAGTAGATTCATTTCCGAACTAGAAGCAGCCCGGGTCATGTGCCGAAACGGTCTTCTGGATGCACCCTGTTTCCAATCATCTTACGGCCAAACCAAAAAACCGCAATTTTGACGCCTTGAACGTCTCGGGCAATCCCCCTACAATACGACAATGTTCGCTTCCGAACAATTGGAATCCCCGGCCGATCGGAAGCAAAGCTCTCCGCTGGAAATCCGCCATCGACCAAAAGCGGAGGAACAAACGATGCAGTCTACGGCCGGGTTCAATCGTTATAGGGTAATTCCTAGTTGCCGTGTTCATTGAAATCTTTGAAATGCTTTGGCCAAGAGGGTCGATAACGAGGCGATGACGACGCTGCCATCCCTCTTTGTCACGAGCAAGGAGTGTCCGTCGAGTTAAAGGATAGAAATGCAGCGCCTTTCCATTCGGTTGTCGGAGAAAGCAGCATCAAGACTGGAGGAAATGCGCCAGCAAGCCGGCAAGCCGACGATCGCGAATTTTATCGAAGAGGCGATCGAAGGTTGTTCGCGCTCGACAACCACCGAAGACATAGTGGTTTATAAACGATTGACGCCGCGCCTCCGCCAGGTGCTCCGCCTGATCGCCGAGGGCAAGTCGACCAAGGTAATGGCTTCCGAGCTTTATCTCAGCACAAAGACCGTGGAATATCACCGTTATCGAATTATGAAACAACTCGCAATGACCAGCATCGCCGAGCTGGTCCGTTTTGCCATTCGCGTGGGAGCCATTGTTCCTTAGACGTTAAGTCGAATGGATGGACGTTTTTGCAAATGCGGCACGGTTACCGGAGGTTTGGGACGGTATGATCCAAGAGAAGATGCAGACCGGACTTACCCGGCGGTCTACTTGAGCACGCGGAAGCGACGTTACATGTGCGGTTTGCACTGCCAAAACTTCCAGGCGTTTAGTTCTTGACCAACTGCCCCTCGCGCGATCTAATCGAACGGCTCGCCCGACGGACCAAAAACCTCTTGTTGGCGCGAATTCAGTTATGTCTCTTACGCTTACAAACATTCCCTCAATCATGCGCGCCCAAGGATGGACGCACGGGGCGTCCCTTCTGGGGAAGTGGTTCCATAGGAACGCATCCCGATACCCGCATTACACCGCTCCTGACACAACGACGATAACCATAAACTGGGTGCTCCAGTACCCAAAACCAAGGCTTCTGTATAACTCGATCTTTACGGAACGAGTTTGGGCCAATGATGCAGCGCGCAAAGTCCTCGCTCAGCGACTTTTGGCCTGGGGCAAATTGACGGGCTTTCAAGAGAACTTTGAGCAGACCACCAAGCCCGCAACCGTGCTCGAACGTGAGTACATTAACTATCGCGCCTTTGGCGGCGGCTATTCGGGATACTCGGGCTACTACGGCTCATCAGGTTACTCCTCGTCCGGCGCTTCGGGCCAAGCTGTCAACACATACTCCGGCGTTTTATCCGGAGGCCTGAACGACTTGATTGCTGCTTTGGGAGCGTTCACCTTTCGGATCGTCATAGACGGTTCTGTTATTCCAGTCTTATCAGGAGGCCGCGAGGTCACGGTCACCAAGGTGGGCGTTTTCGTCCGTGATTCATTCGACTTTGAAGGATTTCAATTCTTGGGGTTCTGGAACGACTCGACGCATTCCGTCAGCGCTGTCAACCCCTTAGCTGGGACACCGGTATTCAATTCGACCCTTCGAGATTACAGAGACCGATACCACATGGGTGGGGACTTCATGGTCTTTTCCGACGTCAAGGTGACGACCCTGTCACCGCCGCACAAATTCATGCTTTGATTGTGTAAAACTCGCAGGCGCCGCGCAATCCATTTTTACGTGGCTCAAATAAGTTTCTTCTCCTTGCCTTCTTGCATCCTTAACATTGCGTGATTACTGTACCCCCACCACGAGGCGGCACCACAAGGGAGAATAGCGCGGCGGCAGCCTGCGCGGAAACGCTTACCAGGGAGAAACCTATGAGACGGCTCGGCATTGGGATGGCGGTGCTTTTGGTGCTCGGGGCAATTGCTGTTGGCGGGGGAGGCCGACTGGTAACCTGGATGGGCAAGCAACCTGACGGCAGCTTCCTAGTCAGTTCGGGCCAGCGCATCGAGGGAGACGGGCTTGCTTTCCGGGGTCGGCCAATGGACCTGGCCCTGCACCCATCAGGAGACCTCTTCGCCGTCCTCAACCAGCGCGAAGTCTTTCTTGCTCGAACAGACGGGTTGATTAAGGATAGCGCAACGCCGTTGCCGTTTGATGCCAAGGCCGGATATCGTGGTCTGGCCTGGTCGCCGGACGGCAAGCGCCTCTTTGCCTCGACCGACAAAATTCACATCCAGAGCTTCGTTTACGAAAATGGTGGGCTGCGGCCTGAGCGTCAGATCGCCATCCGGCCGGGCAATGACAAGGACCATCCGGTGCCCGGCGGCATGGTGATCACGCGAGACGGCAAAACATTATTTGTCGCGGCCTGCAATCGGAACGCGATCGTCGAGATCGATCTGGAAAAGAATGAGCGGGTCCGCGAGCTCCCCGTGCAGCTTCTGCCTTTCGAGCCTCGGCTGTCCGAGGATGAGCAAACTCTCATCGTCAGTAATTGGGGCGGCCGGCCCCCGCAGAAAGGCGATCGCAAGGCCAAGACTCAGTTCCTCGAAATCGTCGTGGACGAGCGCGGCGCTCCCGCCTCCGGGACCGTCACCCTGATCGACCGGAAAACGGGTCAGGCGCGGCACGTGGAGGTCGGCCTGCATCCCACGAGTCTTGCGCTAGCCGGCGGCCAGGTGTTTGTGGCTAACGCGCTGAGCGATTCCATCTCCGTCATCGACCTGGCTACCGCGAAGGTGGCCCGGACCATCCCCATCCGCTGGGGAAAACTCAATGTGTTTGGCAGCATGCCCAATGCCCTGGCCGTCCGCGGCGACACGCTCTACGTCTGCAACGGCGGCGACAATGCCCTGTGCGAGATCGATATCCCGTCGGGTCGTGTCCGGGGCTTCCGGCACGCAGGGTTCTATCCCCTCGCGCTCGCCCTGACCCAGAATCAGAAGGCGCTGGTGCTGAACACCAAGGGGAATGGCTCCGTCGCCAATACCATCCTGGGCAAGCCGGGGAGTCCGCACGATTTCCAGGGGACGGTGTCGGTGATCGACCTGAGCAGAAATCTCGAGGCGGAAACGTATGTCGTTGCCCGCAATAATCACTGGTCCACCGACCACGCGCGGCCGCAGCTCAAAGTTTATAACGGCGCTGTCAAACATGTCCTCTACATCATCAAGGAAAACTTGACCTACGACATGGTGTTCGGCGATTTGCCCGTGGGTAACGGCGACCCGAAGCTTTGTTGCTTGGGAGAGACCGTGATGCCCAATCACCGCGCCTTGGCCCGTCAGTTTACCTTGTTCGATAACGGCTACGTCAGCGGCACCAACAGCGCCGACGGCCATTCCTGGTGCACCCAGTGCCTGGCCAACGACTACCTGGAGCATTTCTACGACGGTTATTCCCGAACTTATCCGGACGACGGCGACTGCGCCATGTCGATCTCGTCGTCGGGCTGCCTTTGGGACGCGGCGGCGAAAAAGAAGCTATCCATTCGGGTTTGGGGCGAGTTCTGTGATGATAAGTTGGCCAAATTCGAGCCCCAGCCCAAGGATTGGTTCGAAGTCTGGGAAGACTACAAGAAGGGGACCAAGAAATTCAAGATGACGGCCGACACGCGCGTGGCGGGGCTGCGGCCTTACATCAATACCGAGGTGCACTACTGGCCTTTGCTTCAAAGCGACCAATTTCGCGCCGACAAGTTTCTTGAGGAGTACCAAAAGTTTAGCCAGGCGGATCAGGTCCCGCAGCTAATGATTCTCACCCTGCCGTGTGACCACAGCGAGGGCGTGGACCCGAAGTACCCGACCCCGCGAGCCATGATGGCCGACAACGACCTGGCCTTGGGCCGCGTGCTTGAGGCGGTGAGCAAGAGTCCGCAGTGGAAGGATACGTGCGTTTTCGTCGTCGAGGATGACGGCCAGTGGGCCCCGGATCATGTGGATGGCCACCGCACCGTCTACATGGTGATTAGCCCCTACGTTAAGCGCGGTTCCGTCGATTCAACCTTTTACACCCAAACCAACATGTTCAAGTCGATGGAGCTGATGCTGGGCATCGACCCGATGAACAAGTTTGACGCCACCGCTGCGCCGATTACTACCTGCTTTACGGACACGTTGGACCTCACGCCCTACCGCGTCCGACCGAACAATATCGCCCTGGACGAGCGCAACCCATCGGGCGAGAAAATGACCCAGGCCGATCGGTTTTGGCTCGATAAGAATCAGGAACTGGACTGGAGCCATCTCGACGCCCCCGACCCTTACTGGCTCAACCGCATCATCTGGCATAGTCTGTACCACGAGACCCGACCTTACCCGGACCGCCCCGGCGAGGCCTCGCGAGAAGCGGGGGTAGCGGCTGACGATGATTGAGTCTGCCGCTACTCCTTCGGGATCGCCCCCCGCGCACGAGGGCGGACATGGGGCGCCGACGAGTTCTATCGTATACCGGCCTTGGCCCGTGAGGAGATGATTGGTGCAGGCGTGCATAGCCCGGCAAATTCCTTGTTCTCATTTACGAACCCGATAGAATTCTCCTTTACGCTCTTACACTGCGCGAAAGCAGCGGTGATGGCGCAAGTTGTGTCGGAAATGTGTTTATCGCGCGCATTACTCCCTGGGTTCCGACGATACCGCTCCCGGCACAAATCCTGCCGCCGTTGAACCATCACCGATCGGCCCTCGGCCGCTATCTTGCAGCCTTTGAACCAACCGGAGGCACATCATGGTGAAACGACGCGCCGCTCTGCTTTCCCTTGTGGGATTATTGCTCGGCGTCCAGGCATGGGCTGCAGACAATACGGCGCCACAGGGGTTTCTCTCTCTCTTCAATGGCAAGGACCTGCGCGGGTGGAAAGTGCCGGATGGCGACAACGGACACTGGAAGGTCGTCGATGGCGTGATCGACTACGATGCCCAGAGCGAAGCTTCGGGAGACAAGTCGCTGTGGAGCGACCACGAGTATGGCGATTTCATCTTGCAAGTGGATTGGCGGCTCAAAGAGGCGCCTTTCCTCAACAAGAATATTCCCTACATCTTGCCGGATGGCACTCACGCGCGCGACATTCACGGCAACCCGATGCGGATGACGCTGCCGGATGCGGATTCCGGCGTCTTCCTGCGCGGTGATGGAAGGTTCCAGGTCAACATCTGGTGCTGGCCCATCGGCTCGGGCGAACTGTACAGCATGCGCACCGAACCGGCGTCGTCGCCCGAGCTTCGCGCCGCCGCCACGCCGCGCACTCAGGCCGACAAACCGGTCGGCGAATGGAACCATTTCGAAATCGCCGCCCAGGGCAAAACCGTCAAGGTGGTGCTAAACGGAAAGACGGTCATCCCCGGGGCCACCATTCCCGATCTTCCTGCCCGCGGACGTCTTGCCTTCCAGCATCATGGCGGGAAGAACAAGGAGGGTGCCTGGAGCGGACCGCCCAGCCTGGTGCAGTTCAGGAATGTTTATATTAAAGAGCTGCCAGGCCCCGTCCCACCCCAACCCAAGGCCGAGAGCGTACGTGCATTGGTCATCACCGGCGGACATGACCACGAAACTTCGTTTTACTCGCTGTTCGATGGCTACAAGGACCTGGCCCGGATGCCGGTGACGTCCAGCACCACGGCGTTTCAGAGCGATCTGCGCGGCAAGTACGACGTGCTGATCATGTACGATTTCTCCCGTGACCTGAACGAAACGGGCAAGAAGAACCTTCGCGCTTTCGTGGAGAGCGGCAAGGGCATCGTCGTCTTGCATCACGCCCTGCTCAATTACCAGCATTGGCCCTGGTGGTTCGAGGACGTGGTCGGCGGAAGCTATCGTCTGCAAAAGGAGGGCGACATCCCTTCATCGACCTACAAGGGAGACCAGAAGATTCTCATCACGCCGGAAGGTGAGCACCCGATTACCGCGGCGCTCGGGCGCTTCGAGGTGATGGACGAGACCTACAAGCACATGTGGATCTCTTCCCGCGTTCGGCCGTTGTTGACCACGGACAACCCCAACAGCGACCGGCTCCTGGCATGGATCGGCCCGTGTGCCACATCCCGGGTGGTCGCTATCCAGCTGGGACACGGTCCCACCGTGTTCAGCGATCCGGCGTACCGGACGTTGGTCCATAACGCCATCCTCTGGTCAGCCGGACGTCTCAAGTGACGGCCGCAACCGGATCGTGTCTTGTTTTCCGGTGCCTTTCTTTCCCCTGGTTAGCAACCCGAACGAGGAATTGCAATGAAAGTAGGACTCTACAGCATCACGTATCTGGGGCTCTGGTATCGCGGCGAGGCTCTGCCGCTCCCCGCCCTGATCACCCGGGCCAAGGAATATGGCTATGACGGGATCGAGATTGACGGCAAGCGGCCGCACGGCAATCCGCTCGATTGGCCGACGCCACGCTGCCGCGAGCTGCGTTCCCTCGCCGACGGCAAAGGGATCGACATCTTTGCGGTAGCGGCCAACAACGACTTCAGCAACCCCGTGCCCGAGGTTCGTGAGGCCCAGATCTGCTTCATGCGCGACCTCATCCGCATGACGGCCGATCTCGGGGCGCCGACCCTGCGTGTTTTCCTGGCCTGGTGGGGAGTCACGCGACACCCGCAGTTGGCCAGCTACGACATTGCCAAGCGCCTATGGCCGGTCGTCCACGAGCAATTCTCTCGCGAGGAGATCTGGGGCTGGTGCCGCGAGGCGTTGGTCGAGTGCGCCCGCTACGCCGCCGATGCCGGCGTCACACTAGCGCTGCAGAATCACCGCCCGGTCATCCACGACCACCAAGATGTGCTGCGCATGGTCCACGAGGTGGACTCTCCCTCTCTTAAGATCTGCCTTGACGCTCCCCTCATGCCCGACCGAAGCTCGCCCGCCATCCACCAGGCGGCACGAGACGTCGGCCCGCTGCAAGTTCTGTCGCACTTCGGCGGCGAATTCGAGCGCAGGCCGGACGGAACGATTCGTGGTTTTGATGTTTTCGACGGCGTCATGCGGGGCGAAACCAACCAGTACTACCGAGATTTTGTCCGTGCCATGCGCGACATCGGTTACCAAGGTTACCTGAGCTACGAACTGTGTCACACCTTGCCCGTCGTCGATGGCCGGACGGTAGACATCGGCTACGCCCATCAGAATGCTCAATTGGCGGCCGAGTTCATGCGTGACTTGATCGAGTCGGAGTCTGTCCCGACGAGCGCCAAGTCACCCCTGCCGGCGGCCAGCTGATAACCCCTGGACGTATCACCCGCGGATATCGGAGGCGATGATGAAACTGCTTCGGTACCTATTGGTCATGGCCGTCAGCCTGGGAGTGGCGAACGCGACCTTGTCTCAGGAAAAGAAGCGGAGACTACTGGTCATCGGGCAGAGCAAAGGATATCAACACGACTCGATCTCCACTGCCATGGCTACCCTTTACAACATCGGGCGGGCCTCGCATCAATGGGACACTTTCTTCCGAACCGATTGCGCCGCTATCACCAAGAGACCGCTGAAGTGGGGAGCCAAGAATCTCGATGCCTTCGATGCGGTGGCGTTTTTCACCGACGGCGACCTGGACATGGATAACTCTCAAAAGGCGGACTTGTTGTCATTCGTCCGCGATGACGGCAAAGGCTTCATCGGCATCCACAGCGCCGCCATTACCTTCCTCTCCTGGCCGGAGTACGGCAAGATGCTGGGCGGCTACTTCGATGGTCACCCCTGGGGAGAATTCAAGGCGCCGCTGGTCGTCGAGGATTCAAGGTTCCCCGGCATGCGGCACTTGCCCCAAGAGTTCACTCTCCAGGACGAAATCTACCAAATCAAGGACTTCTCGCGCGACAACGTCCGCGTGCTGCTGCGTCTTGATGCCGGCAAGATCGACCTGTCCAGGAAAGGTGTCCATCGCAAGGACAAGGACTTCGCGGTCATTTGGGCCCGCAAGTACGGCAAAGGGCGTGTTCTCTACAATGGCCTGGGGCATCGCGAAAACGTTTGGGAACGGCCCGACATCCAGAAGATGTGGCTGGACATGGTGGGCTGGACCATGGGCGATCTCTCTGGCGACGCCACTCCCCGACCAGCGCCAACGCGGTAGCATTCTCTGCCAGGCCGAATCGTGCTTGGTATCTTCCATTGCTTCCAAGGTCAGTCACCGTGCCACTTTCTGGTCAACCTTCTTACGGTGCGTCTCAAACCACGTGATGACGTGCAGAATCTTCGACATGTGATGGCTCGGCCGCACGGCGATGCCATGCGGTTCATCGGGCACGCGCACCAGCACGCTTTCCACGCCGAGGATCTTGAGGGCTTGATAATACTGCTCGGAATCGGACATGGGAGTCCGCCAGTCGGCTTCGCCGGTCAGCACCATGGTTGGCGTCTTCACGTTTTTGACCACCGAGAGCAGCGAGCGCTTCTCGTAGTGCTCGACGTGATCCCAGGGTAGACCGGGGAACCAGTACTTGCTTGCCCAGGCGCCGATGTCGGAAGTGAGGACGAAGCTGTACCAGTTGATTACCGGATACACCGTAACCGCTGCCCGGAAGCGAGTGGTGCGGCCGATCATCCAGCAAGTCAGGACGCCGCCGCCACTCCCGCCCGTGACATAAAGCTCGTCAGGATCGATGTAGCCCTTGGCGAGCATGGCATCCACGCCCGAGTTGAGGTCGAAGAAATCGTCTCCCGGATAGGCGTGGTGAATGAGATTGCCGAATTCTTCCCCGTAGCTCGTGCTGCCACGCGGGTTGGTGTAAAGGACCACGTAACCCTTGGCCGCCATAAGCTGTTTCTCCAGGTCGAAGCGGTCGCCATAGTTCGCGAAAGGACCGCCATGAATCTCAAGGATCAGCGGATACTTCTTGGATGGATCGAAGCCCGGCGGCTTGAGAATCCAGCCCTGAATGCGACGCTGATCCTTTGACGACTCATACCAGATCTCCTCGACCTGCCCCAGCGTTCGAGCGCTCAGGAGACCCTCGTTGACTTTGGTGATGACCTTGGGAGCATTTTCGCCGTTCCCCCTCACCCCTCCCTCTCCCCCCGGGGGAGAGGGAGGGGCGACGGCAATGTCACCCGGCAAATCGGGCCGGCAATAGGTGAAAGCCAGGTTGCCGTTTTTGGCGATGGTGAACGACATGCCGCCGCCGTAGGCACTGGTGCCGGATCCGAGATTGCTTGCCACCTTGCGCATCTTGCCGTGAAGATCGATGAATTGTAGGCCGGTATTGCCTTGGTCGGCGGACAGGAAGTAGATGCCACTACCATCGGCCGCCCAGCGGGGGCTGAAGGCGTCGCGGTCCAGGCCGCCGGAGAGCAGGCGAGCGCTGCTGCCATCGCGGTTCATCACGTAAAGCTTGCGGACCTGGTAACCCTGGTATTTATCATCGAAGCCCATGTAGACAATCTGCTTGCCGTCCGGCGAAAGTGCAGGGTTGTCGTCGGGGCCTTTGCGCTGCGTCAGGGCTTTGACGTTGCCTTCGGCCACGGAGAATTCATAGATCTCGGTATTCATCCGATCGGTTTCAAAATCCGGATGGCGATTGGCGGACATGATCAGGTACTTGCTGTCCGGTGTCCAGACTGCCTCACTGGCAGAAGTGGCGGCGCCGCCGTGCGGAAAATTGCCTTGCGAGATCTGTCGCGGCGTGCCGCCATCCGCGGGCACGACAAACAGGTGCTCGAAGCCAGGCTTCAAGTACCCGGCCCCGTTAAAGCGATAGACCAGCTTGTCGATGACCTTGGCCGGGTCGGCCCACTTGGCCCCGTCGGGCGCTGCGGGCAGCTCAATCAGCGGCTTGGCAGTAATCGGAACGTGAGCCGTGAATGAGATCCATTTGCCATCGGGCGACCAGCCGATTCCAGACGGCGCCGATATTAGGTTCGTTACCTTGGCCGTCTGGCCATTGTCGAGCCAGCGCCGATAAATCTGCGGCGACCCATCGCGGTTGGAGATGTACAGGAGCTCTTTCCCGTCCGGAGACCAGCGTGGCGAGCCGTCATTGAAGTTGCCCGTCGTGATCGGCCGATGATCGCTGCCGTCGGTGTTGATAATCCACAGGTTCGAATGCCTCTGATCCTTCATGATGTCGCTAAACTGGCGCACATAGACGACCCGTTTGCCGTCCGGAGAAATCTGCGGGTCGGTGGCGAGCTGAAGGTTGAAGACGTCAATGACTCCGAGCGGCTTTGCCGGGGACTCGGCCCTGCTGAGGGCAGGGAACCAGCCACAGCTTCCCAGAGCCAGGATTAGAACTGCCGTACGCATGGGGTCTCCTTCTGGGGCCGAGACAGGCCTTCGGAACGGGGTCATCAAAGACTAAGCTCCGTCGCTGATTCTATCGACTTTCACTTGTGCGGATAGAATGACTGACGGCCAGGCATGGGCAAGGATAACCACGCAAACAGGAGTTTCAATGGCCGCCAATGCGAATTCTTCCGTCTTGGAACGACTACGACGTTTCGATACGCCCACCGTTTGCAATGTTGTGGAATTATTCGATATTCGACCGCGAACGGCCGGTTACATGGACGCTCGCATTCAAGCCTGCTTCCCGAAGTTGCCGCCAATGGTGGGCTATGCGTCAACGGCCACGTTTCGGTCGGCCGCCCCTCCCCGTTCCGGCGACGTGTGTGCCGGGATCGGCGACCAGGTCGCTTCGTTCTCTCAATTCTCGGGACCGCCGATCGTGGTTTTCCAAGATCTGGACAGTCCCGTCGCCTCGGCCACATTCGGGGAAGTGATGGCCACGACATATAAGAGCTTCGGCGCTGTCGGTTTGATCACGAGCGGCGCCGGCCGCGATCTGGATCAAGTTGAAGCCCTGGCGTTCCCTTGTTTCAGTTGCGGAACCATTTGCGCTCACGGCTACTGCCACATTGTTCAAATTAACATCCCGGTTCATGTTGGGGGTGTCATGATCCAACCCGGTGATTTGCTGCACGGCGACCGCAACGGCGTGACCACTATTCCCAATGAGATTGCCGTTGCGGTCGCGGATGCCTGCCCCGAATTCATGGCGGCCGAAGCGGTCGTGCTTGACTATCTGAAACAGGCCGGCGTCGATGCAAAAAAGTTCTCCACGGCACGAAAGGAGTGTCACGATAGGATTGAAGCCCTGGCCCGAAAGCTCAAAAGCGGTCTTTGAAGGGAGATGGAGTTACATTGACACTACAAATCGCGCCCGCTACCATCCCTGAATGAAATCCGAGACGCGAAAATTCGAAATCCGAAACAAATCTAAAGCTCCAATGTCCGAACGTCCTGATCCGCTTGGTTGGAATTGGGGATTTGGTCCTTTGAATTTGTTTCGGATTTCGTGTTTCGAATTTCGGATTTCGCAGGCCTGCGGCCTGGCCCCTTAGCCAAGCGGTAAGGCAGCGGATTGCAAATCCGCCATCCCCGGTTCGAATCCGGGAGGGGCCTCTACTCTTTCATCTGTTCTCATGCGGTCGCAATCGCCCGCAAGTGGCGTCATTTCTGGGGTTTTCTGACGGCCCAGCCTATTTGCTAATCCGCCCTTGGGAGTCTCAGCCGGTCTCAACCGAATGCATGGAATCTCAGGCGCGGGGCTATGCTGTGGGCTATGCGCGTCGTCAGTCCCAGTGGCGGCCATCGGTTCCGAACGGCGCCCGGGAATCGGGAGTACCGGCAGTTTGTCCAGAGCGGCTGTCTGGTCCAGCAATCCGAGATGGGTGTAGCGGTCCATCGTCAACGTGATGGTCGAGTGGCGAGCCAGGTTCTGGGCTACCTTCGGATGAACGCCAGCCGCTGCCAAGGAAGAAATGAATTGATGCCTGATCGCGTGGAAGTCGAAGACGCGACCAGCGCCGTCCTTAAAAGGTATGCCTGCGGCGGCTAGGTCCCTGCGGACCATCTCCGCTCCCTTGTTCGCCCAACTTCCGGGCCAGAGACGCTGGTCTTGCGGCTTGTCGGCGATATAGAGCCGCATCATCTCGGCCACATCTGGCCTCAACGGCTGAACGTCTTTCCGTCGTCGCTTCGAGTAGGCTGCCTGTGCCGTGACCGTGGGCGAATCAGCGTTCAGGTTAAAGGACGCCGGGGTCAAGCTGCCTAGTTCGCCCTCCCGGAAGCCCGTGTAAGCGGCAAGGGTGTAGACTACGACTCTGTCAGATCCAGTCAGCCCCCGGAACGCCTTGCCCTTACCGGCTGCCTCGACGAACGCTGCAAACTCCTTAGGTTGCAATGCTCGACGCTCCAGTCTTTCCTCTACGTTCGCGTTCATTGGAGACAGGTGGGCCATCGGGTTTTCGCCCATGCGGCGGTCCTTGATCAGCCAAGCTAGGAAGGATTTGAAGTCCCGCAGGTAGTAATTGCTGGTCTGAATGCCCATGTGGCTGGCCGTCCGCTCTCCGGCGAGCCACTCAACCATTACGGAAGCCGACAAGTCGCTTAATCGCACGAACCGGCAGCCGGAAGCGAGGGTTTGCGCGCGGGTGCAGGTCTGCCGAGCGTGTTTTGTCGTGTTACCCTTCGCTTCCAAGTAGCGGCGAAAATCGGCCAGGTGCTCCGTAACTGGTCGCCTGCGATGCTCCTCGAACGGATCAACCATCCCCTCTTGCTGACGCGCCGCCTTCTTCTCCAGGCGGGCCGCCAGTTGTTTCGTCGCTTCCTTGTCCGTGTAGCCGGCAACCCGAAGGACACGGCCATCGGGGCAGCGATACCGTATATGCCACTTCTTCAGTTTCCGCCTGACTTTTTTCCCCGTACGCGGATCGGTACGAGCATAAGTGGGTCGGAAGATGTACGCCATCGGATCATCCTTTCTTACGCGGGGGCCGTTGAGCCCACCGAAAAATACCCCCAGTGACCCAGCATCCTACGCCGGTCGGGCGCGGAGGCAATAGCCTGTTTTCGTTTACAGCTTTGAAATTTTGCATTTAAGTTGCGCTCCGTCCATCACCGGCCTGCAGGCGACCCTGCCGCTCGCATTGCTTCCCACTGGGTCCGACGCGGCATTCCAGCCTCCGTCCAGGCGCGCAGCTCCGTGAGGAGCCAAAGTCTTCTCCCACCCTTCTTGAAGCCGCGGGGTCCCAATTCGCCTGAACTGTCCCAGCGCCAGAACGTGGCCTCAGAGATGGAAAGTAGCTGGGCTGACTCTGGGGCTGAGACCAAAAGGGGTTCCATAGCCCCGGTCCGGCTCGGACGGACTCGTGGGCGTGGATCGCGAGCAATAGGCTCAGGCCTGGGGGCCACCGTCAGTCCGGTTTTCATATGCTTAATGTCATCACCCATTGGATTGAGCCCCCCGAAAATAGCAATTAGCCGGGATAACTAAGATTCAAGAATCGCAAATCGAAACGTACTGGCCTTCCGCGTCGCCTTGGAACCCTTGACTCCGGCAGTCAGGATGCCGTCCGTCTTGAGAACCTCCAGGTAACGCCATGCCGTGACATGCCCCACACCGATCAGACGCCCAGCCGTGCGGCAGTCGAGGTAGAATTCCTTGTCGCCCGCTATTCGTTGCAGTTCCCAACATAAGGCCGCCAAGAGAACGATCTCACCGCCACCATAGAGGTTGACGATCATCGCCGGCGGCGTGCTTGCCTTCGCCCGCTGGAATGCCGTTTCAATCACGCCTTGGCCGGCAGGAATCCGAACCCGCTTCCACGCCACAACGAAATCGGCCCATGTTTCGATGAATGGCTTAGTGCCGATGACCGGCAAGGCGAGCTGATGCCATTGCTCGACGTAAGGACGCACCGTCTTTGCGTCAGCGTTTTGAAGTGAGGGAATGCCCTTCAAGTGCCGGGCCAAACGGAATATGCACCGATGCCGCTGGCCCTCCACACTTGGCAAAGTTCCGGCAATCGCCTTGTACACTACCTCCTGAAACACAGGCAATCTTGTGTTCTCTGTGTTCTCTGTGTTCTCCTGAGTACGCTGTGTTCTCTGTGTTTCAAAGTTGTTGACGGGTATTAATCCAGCTTCATGGGGATTGATGATAGGTAGCTCACCCTTGGGTAAGTCAATCAGCCAGCGATAGTTGTGCCCTTCGGATGGTGAGATGGCGGTAGGACGACGTATTGGCCGCTGGTGCCTCTGTACTCGCCGTCGCCAAGCTTGATGAACTGCTCGGGTCCTCGGAAGTATAAGTGGCGGCCGCGGTGAGTTTCGACGGTGGGCAGCGTATCGGCGAGCTGGGGATAGGATGCTTCCCAGCGTTGGTAGCCGCCCAGGTCGTCATAGTCGCGGCAGCATAGGCCACCAGAAGCCGAGCCGAGCAGCACGGCGATACCATCGGCCGCCTTGCTAAAGAGTGAGCGTAGGGTTGGCTCGTCTGGTGGAGTGGTCTGGTACTGCTTCCATGGCCCGATGGCCTTTTTCTCCTTCACCGGGATGACGCTCCATCCGCGTCGGCGATAGTCCAGGGCGGCGTCAATCATAGTGCGGATCCCTTGTGCCTCATTGCTCTTCTTCCACTGTTTCTTGCGCCAACTCGTAGAGTGCCGCATCCCACGGGTCTTGGCTCTCGGCGAGTTTCTGGCGTAACTTTTTCGGTAGCTTGGCCTTCTCGGCTTCCTTGATCGCTTGGTCGCGCGTGTCTTTGATGGCGCGATTGATCTTGGCGACGGCCAGAGCGCGTCGCCAGGCGCTTTCCAGTATGTCGTCGGCGGGGACAAATTTATCGAGCTGATCTTCGAGTTTGGTTTCTATCCATTGGATGAAGTCTGGCGCCGGGAATGCGTTCAACTCGACGCGCTGGCCTTGCTCAAAGAATTCTTTTTCTTCGTCGGTGGCGATGGTGTCCTTCGGAAGTCCCTTGTAGTCGAATTCCTCGGACTCCAATTCGTATTCTTCCACGTCTTCTAAGCGCAAGCCGAAGTCGGTGACGTTGATATCGTTTTGGAATTCATACTTCACCAAACCATTTTCTCGGGCGTAGTCGGAGACGCTGGTCAGACGTTGGCAAATGCTTAAGCCGGCTGGATCGAAGTCATGGACCACGAACAAGGGGACTCCGGCATGGTGGCAAACTTCATCCACGAAGTGCCGGGCCGCGACGACCGATTGGCCTTTGCAGCTGATGATGGCGATGTCACATTTCTCGGCGATCTCGGCCTCTTCCAGTTGCGGTTCAAAACCTTCTTTTTCGATGTAGAGGACGGCTTGGTAGCGCTCTAATTCGGCGAGTGACGGCCAGTGAGAAGAGACGCTGGCATTGATCTCGTCCCACTTCTTTATGTTCTCGGCCTCCCGAAGGTGCGCTTGGATTTCCAAAGTGCCAACAGGAATTTTTACTTCGTGACTGGCGTTTGGGATCGTCAGAGTGCCGCGCGGGGACGCGGTGATCCTCCAATGGGCCGTCTTGTGCCGGTTCTGATTCATTTATTTGACGATCAAGTTTTGGGAGAAGTACTTGGCGTCAATTTCGTTTCCCGTTTTTTCCTTGAATGCTTTCCGGCAGGAGTAATAAAACTGTCTCACGTCTACAGTGAAACGGCCGTTGCCGCTGGCGTGCTGGTAGCCTTTCTCCAGGATGTCGCCGGCCACGTCGGTAAAACAAACCCGGTCCGAATAGACATACATGCGCGAAGATCGAGAGCGACGGCCACGCTCTTCGGCCGTCCGTTGTTTGGTCCACTTCTTCGTCACCTTGGTGGTGACGCGTTGAATCATGCCGGCTAGGTTCATCGGGCGTCCTCCTCGGCGCCGTCGCCTTCGATGACCAGTGCCGACTTGCCGCGGTCCGTGTAGCTCACTCGCGGATGTGCCAGGTGCAAGGCGAAGATGATGGGCTCGTATCCACCGGCCTTGAGCTTGTTTAGATCGGCTTCGAGCCCCTCACCGGTCGAACCGAAATTGCGAAATGGATTCTTGATCGCCGCGCTCCAGTTGACGCCGGCGAATATCCTCCGTCTATCGACGAATATCCCCCGTCGTTCCTCAGACTTTTCACGCCGCCAGCCGAAAGCGGACTCCACTACGCACGGTAAAAACCTAGGTTTCTGGTCCTCTCCGTTTTCGTCAGTTTTTACTTTTGGGGGCTTGTCCAATTCCTTCTCGTACTGGAAGGACTCCGGCAGGCAGCCCATTTCCAGGATCCGCGCTTTGAAGTGATCTTCACCAATGAGTCCGAGCCCCTGAGACTTCACCGGTCTGGTATGCCGCTGCATGGCGGCGAGTAGCTTGGTGATCCGGTCGGTGTCTAGCTTGCCGTCGGCGGCCAATTCGGAGAGGCGCATTCGCTTGAGTCCGGCATCACCCAAAACCCTCGATCGCTTGGCACTGCCCGTCAACCCATCAAACTCGGCCAGGAAGTCGTTCACCAATTTGCCGTCGCCGTTCAGTCCGGCGTCTCTCTCGTGAGTTATGTAGGCGCCGATCAAGCGCTCGATATTGGTTTGCATGTACCAATGCGGCGAGGTCGGATCGGATGGAAGCCATTTCTTCCACTTCTTATCCGTCGCGATCCAGCACTTGTGTTTCTGGCCGAACCAGTTGAGCTCGATACTGAGATGTGGGTTGAAGAGCGCGAAGCCATCGATCAAATTGGAGACGTAGCTGAACCAGAAATCAAAGTCATAATCCGGGTCAAAGGGCCAGCCGTTTGGGTTCGGTTCCCATTCTAGTCTGAAAAAAGTGCCGCACGAGAAACCTAGGTTTTCCTTACCATTCGAAATTTGCAGTTTTTTACTTTTCCCGAGTTTGCTCTTGTCGCGATTGATTATGGCGCGCTGCGAGAGAGGGTCGGCACCACAAGAAATTGTGTGCCTAGATCCCTGTGCTTCGACGATCACCTTGCCGTGCTTGGGGTCGAGGACGTACGGCATCGGGAAAAGAGTTTTCAGCGCGTTGCCTTGCGCGCCTCGACATGGCGATACGTATGCCTCGCGCGATGAGACGCGGACTTTGAAGTCGAGCTGGCCGATGAGAGCAGTCTCCGGCAAGCCAGGGCCGTTATCCGCGACGCTGATGCCAGTAGAGTCGCAACAGACTTGAATGATGGGTGCGACGCTGGCTTCTTCGGAGGCGTCGATGGCATTATCAACGAGCTCCTTCACGATGACGAGCGGCCACTCGAAACAGTCGTGCCCGGTTTGGTTGATGAGTTCCTTCTTCGAGAAGAAGTCCATCTCCCGGCTTGTCGAGAAGGTCGTCCGATCCAGTCGATGGTTGCATTTCGGAACCTTGGCGTGTAACATTCCCATTACCTCCGATTTGTCTTCGGGCCGAGTGCCTCTAGCCGGGCACCGGCCCATTTTTTATTTCACTCAGCCACAACGCCCACGACGCGGGTTTCGAGCCAGCGCTCTAGGTCAGAGCGACGATAAAAAACTTTGCTGCCCACTTTCAAAAACGGGATTTGATGCCGCTTATTGCTCCTCCACGCAGCCAACGTTTGATATTTAAGTCCGAGATATTCCGCGGCCTCATCGGCAGATAAGCGGTCGTGACTCATCTCGTTCATTTGCGTTGCTCCCTTCAAGGTTGTTGAAAAATAGCTCCACCAAAAACAAAAACCCGCGTGCCTCGGAACACCCGAACCTTGTAAGAGGTTATGCGGTGAGTTCCGAGGCACGCGGGTAAAAGCCTGCGTCTCGTTTTCTTAACTCGGGCCGGCTTCGACAACCGAAAGGGCGGTTTCGAAGCATATCAGTTAATAGCCTTAGGGTTGCACGTTTGTCAATTGGTTTTTCTCATTTTGTTTGGCGTTGTCTACAACTTGCGGCTCAGCGAAGACGAGAAGATTGTCCGTCGCTCGGATGACGCTTTCGCGGATCGGCGCCATGGTCAACCGCGCATATATCTAAGTGCTCGCCAAGCTCTTGTGGCCCAAGGCCGACGCGATGATTGGCAGACTCGCGCCGTTTTCCTTTGGAGCAACACGCTGGCTAAGACCGTGACAACAAGATTCACCAGAATGGCCAAAGAAAACCCATGTCGCGCTTGGAATGGATCGCACTGTCCTCTCGCGAAAGGCCAATCCCGCTCCACAATGATGGGAACTTGGCTCCGTTAGCTAGGACCGATAAGGGTCGCCGGATGCTGCGCCCAAGATGCAAAGAAGGTGGAGAATAATTCCCGGAATAAAAAAGCAAAACGCTCCAAGTACATATCCAAAGGGAATGACGATGAAGAGCCAAAAGAGGCCGTTGAAGATTTGTCCTTTATACATCTGCCCGAGACCAGGAATGAGGAAACTAAGTACAGCGGCAACGCCTGGACTCCATTTTCTTTCTTTGCTGTGAATATGGACCTCGACCTGGGCCCCAGGTGTGCTACCAGCTGTTTTTGGCCTAGATTCTTCGTCAACGAACTCTCCACAGTGTTTACACTTAAGCGCTCTAATTGGAATTTCTGCGGCGTAATAGGGGCACTCTTGGGTTGTGACGGGCTCGATACTTCGCGGTCTTGGCGCCGCGTTTTCAGCGCTGGTGATTCCAGCTGGTGTAGCCTCAAATTCTTTTCTTGCTCGACGCCTCACCCTAAGTTCTTCCAGAGCGCGCCTATGCGTGTCCTCCAAAGTCGCATCTGGGGACCAAACAATGAGTATGGCACTGGGAATGACCACAGCGCCGAAGGCTAACGCTGCAAGTAGGAAGCCATGCATCGGTTCGAGGTGAAGAAGAAGTAGGGAAGCCAAAAGGATGCCCAGAAGAAACACGCCGCCCAGCATTAAGGCCGCAATGAGCCTACCCAATGTTGACGGTCCTAAGCCGGTTAGATCGTATGCCTTTCTTGTTGATTGCCGGAACTGGGTGAATCGGAGGAGGCAAGTCGGCCATAGAGTAGAAGTTTTGTGGGAAGATTGAGGCCCTATATTAACCGCGGCAGGTGCTGGTGACGGGACCGTCAGCCGCGCCTTGCACTTTGGGCAGGCGACAGCCTTGCCGGCGGCGTCATCAGGGGCTTTGAGTTTGGCACCGCAGGAGCAGGTGACGGAGATGGACATGGCACTACTCAAAAAAAACAGGAGCGACGAACCAGAGCCGCTCCTTCCAGGCCCGGCCAAGGGCCACGGCAGAACAGCACCTGGCCGCCGCCCCTTTTCGGGGCGCGGCAGGTACTGCTTCTGTCGTAACACCGCGTGCTTATTCGCCCGCGTTTGGCCGGTTTGGAAGAAAGCAGGAACCATGCTCACGCATGGATCGGATTGTCACCGGGCCGGGTCGGCCCGTTTGTTGATCTGGTCGGTATCTCCGTGGGTGAAAGAATGGCAGCAACGGCACGGTGCCGAAGCTCATCGGGCTGTAAATCTACCTGACCGAAGACGGAGCGCCAAGGAAAAGGCGTTTAAGCGGTAGGCTAATTTCGCCGAATGCTGAACTTCCTTTTCTTCTAAAACGGACCTAGCTATAATTCGATGAAATAGCAAGCATGGGCGACATCGGCGCCTAATTACCGCCGATGAAACGAGCCAATGAATAGGCCGTATGGGGCCATACCCCCGTACGGCCTTCTTCGTTGGCTCGCCCTGCTTTTCCCCCAGACCAGGAGCTCGTAGTGATCGAGAAATCGCAGAATCATCCCCAGAAACCAAAGTCGCAAGTGACAAGGGCGTCGGCCAATGGGATTGTCCGAACACGCAAACGTTGCCGTTCGGAGGAAACTGCACAAATGGCGCGGCCAACTCAACAAACGCCACTTCGCCTGGAGTATCGCGACGCCGCCGAGCTTGCTGACAACCCCCGCAACTGGCGCAAGCATCCGGACAGGCAAGTAAACGGCCTCCGCGATATCCTGGCTGAGGTCGGCTGGGCGGGAGTCGTGCTTTACAACAAGAGAACAAAGCACCTCATCGACGGCCATTTGCGCAAGAAAATCTCGACAGGCAAGATTCCCGTTCTCATTGGCTCCTGGACCGAAGAGCAAGAAAAGAAAATCCTCGCGACCCTGGACCCCATCGGGGCCCTTGCCACCGCCGACACGGACAAGCTCGAGGCCCTACTACGGCAGGTGAACACGGATAGCGAGCATGTGCAGGCGCTTCTCTTGGGCCTGGCCAGCCAGAACGGAATCCAGGGGTTGCTGCCGAAGCCGGAAGACCCAGGTCCGCAAATCGACCGAGCTGCCGAGCTGCAAAAGAAGTGGAGCGTGAAAAGTGGCGATTTGTTTTTGATAGCGAGCAAGACGGTTCCGCCCAGAAAGGTTGTGCGGTGCCTTCATTGCCATTGCGAGAATGAAGCCCAGTGAAAGAATTCACGTGCAAGCGCTGTGCCAAGACTTTCAAAGCAAAGCCAGTGGAGAAACCATCGCTGCATCGTTTGATGTGCGCGGATTCGACGGACAAGGCAAGCGTGGAACGGTTGATGAACGAGGAGAAAGCTGGGCTGATGGCAACAGACCCGCCCTATTGTGTCGAGTATCACGGTGGAAATCACCCGCGCTCTCTTTCTAATAGCGAATTGGTAAAGGACAAACATCACGCCGATTATCAGGAAACCGGATTGGGAAAAAACTTCTTCCTGCAATTCCTGAAAGTGGCTCTCGATGCTGCTCTTTCCGAACGGCCGGCAATTTACCAGTGGCATGCACATAAGCGGCAAGCCATGGTAGAGGAATGTTGGGGCGAGTGCGGATTGATGATTCACCAGCAGCTTATTTGGGCGAAAGCGAGGCCGGTTCTAACTTTCAGCCACATGTTGTGGGCGCACGAACCGTGTTTCTACGGGTGGATCAAAGGCAAGCCACCAGCCCGAAAGCCACCAGCGACCGCCACCACGCTCTGGAAACTGGACCAGCAGGGACTCCAGGGGATTCATCCAACTGAAAAGCCGGTGGCCGTTTTTGCCTGGCCCATGGAATGGCACCTTGAAAAAGGAGAAGTGGCTTTTGAACCGTTTGCTGGATCGGGCACATCCCTGGTTGCCGCGGAGCAAACCGGAAGGTTGTGCTACGCCATCGAGAAGGCCCCGGCCTTTGTTGCCTGCACCCTTGAGCGCCTCTCCGTTCTCGGATTGGAGTCTCGCCGTGCCTAACTGCACCTGCAAATCCTGTGGCAAGTCATTCCGCTACAAACCTGGCCAGGTTAAGGAGCGCCGCCGCGCCCACCGGCTGCTGTGCGGGGATAGCACAAAGCGCGAGGACGTCCTGCGCCTCATGGCCGGCGAGAAGGCGGCGCTCTTCTCCTCGGACCCGCCGTACCTCGTGGACTACACCGGCGACCGTCCGAACAAAAGCGGGAAGGACTGGACCGCCATCTACCACGAGGTCGACATCAAGGACGCGACCGGGTTTTTCCGCGCGCTCTTTGCCAACGTGCTCGAGGTGCTCGCTCCCCACTCGGCAATCTACTGCTGGCACGCCCACAAGCGCGTCTTCGATATCATCGCGGTGTGGCGCGAGCTCGGTATTCTCGACCACCAGCAGATCATCTGGGTGAAGCCGACGGCGGTCTTTGGCCGAGTCTTCTGGCACTTCCGCCATGAGCCCTGCCTCATGGGCTGGCGGAAGGGTTCGATCCCTCCGCACGACGGCGACCAGTTGTTCGATTCGGTATGGGAGATCGACTGGGAGGGGAAGGCCCGCATCGTTGGCAACGACCACCCGACCCAGAAGCCCGTCGAGATCTTCGCGCGACCGATTCGCAAGCACACCCGGAAGGGCGACATCGTCTTCGAGCCCTTCAACGGGTCGGGGAGCCAGCTGGTCGCCGCGGAGCGCGAGGGAAGGCTCTGCTACGCGATAGAGATCGAGCCGGCGTTCGTCGCGGTCGCTCTCGAGCGCCTTTCAGGTTTTGGCCTGGAGCCGAGGCTGGAGCAATGAAAGAGCAACAATCCCAGCGAATGACCAAAAACGGGAAACACATGGGCAGGAAACAAAATGGCCGAGGGGCGGCGTCCCGCACCAGCCCGAAGCGGCTCCAGGCGCTCGAAAAACAACGGCAGGCACTGCAGCTTCGGATTGCTGGGGCCAACTTCGACGAGATCGCCGAAAGCCTGGGCTATGCCAATCGGGGTGGGGCCCACAAGGCCATCATGACGGCTATCGAGAATACTCTTCGGGAGCCAGTGGCCCATGTCCGCGACCTTGAGCTAAAACGCTTAGATCGATTATGGATGGCAGCCTGGAAGGCTGCCTCAGCGGGAGACCTGCAGGCGATCACCGTTTGCTTGCAAATCATGAAGCGTCGGTCAGACTTCGAGGGCCTGGATGCGCCCAGGGACATATGCCATTCGGGAGGTTTTTATCTGAAGTTAACTGATGAACAGCGAATTGAACGAATTCAAGCTCTACTTGAGCGCGCCCGAACTCGACGAGGTGGACATGTTGCTGTAGGCGACAATAGAGATGTTTCGGGAAAATCCCCGCCTCCTGACCTCGCGCGGCCTAATCCTGAGTTGGCCAACGGTTCTGCTCCTTCGCCAGGCCCTCCGCCACCTCCATTCGATACTTGATTCCAAAGCACGCCACCGTTTCGCTCACGTCGGCGCACATGGCGGAGTTCGGGCCAAGGTTGGCCAACTTCCCTACCCCGGCGCTAGAGGGTCGCGCCTGGGGGCACCGTGGGCGAACCTGCCGCCAAATCGGGGGTAGACCGGGACGCCTCTGGGGACCAGTCGGTTGGCCTGGGCGAGCATAAAGATGCCAAAGGTAATAACTATTTGGTTTGCCATCTTCCAATTCGCGTCCAGCTCAAGCTGATTTCAGTTCTGTGGCAGGAGTCAGTGCAGTTGCCGCTCCATGGGCATGATGGCAACGGACGTCGCTCGCCACCGAACGCCTGAATTAAGCCGCGCCGCGAAGCAACGTCGGCTTGAATGGACTGTTGGCTGGCGGAGCAACGGCCGTCGAGAAACGCTTGAAATTCGTGACCCGAAAGTTGCTCCAGCCGGCCATAACCGCTATCCACCTACGGTTTCTCGGCGAGCGGGAAGATGATAGGCAACAGATCATCGCTGGCCGCGATACAGCTCTTGCCGGCCACGCTCGAGGCGATGAACAGAAAGACGTTGTCGTCGATGAAGCGATAGCAATCGGCGGCGAAGATGCCGTTGCTACCGTTGTGGGTGATGACCGCGGTCCCGCGCGGTGTCCGGTCGATGACCCAGCCGTAGCCGTAGTGGCTCCCGCCAACCGGCCGTTCGGGGATGTGTGGTTTGAAATACTTGTCTTTGGCCGACTTCGGCAACACGGTCTCTCCCAGAAGCGAAAGGTGCCAGCGGTACATGTCGCCCGCTGTCGAAAGGATGCCGCCGTTGGCACGGAGATGCCAGTAGGGTCCGTCGGAATCCCACGGCTTGTCGCGCATCGTGCCCCAGTCTTTGCCGTCCCGCAGGTAACCGTGGGCCAGCTCGTTCGGCGTCCACCGGGGAAGCAGATAGCCGGTTTTCATCATGCCGGCCGGCACGAAGAGCTGGTCGTGGACATACCGTTCATACGACTGCCCTGTCGCGATCTCGATAATCGCGCCGAGCAGGCTATAGCCGACATTTGAGTAATGATGGCGTTCGCCGGGTTTGCTCCGCAGCTTCGATTTTAGCGCCAGACGGATGAAATCGTCCCGGCCGATCTTCTGGTAATCGTCGCCGAGCTCGCCCGCGAATCCGGCGCTATGCGTCAAAAGATGATGGAGGGTGATTCCTGTCTTGTCGTCCGGGACATCCTTGAAATATCGAGTGATAGGGTCGGTGACCCGAAGCTTTCCCTGCGTCTCCAGCTTCAGGATCGCCGCGCCAGTGAACTGCTTGGTGATGGAGCCGATGCACATGACCGTGTCGGCGGTAACCGGGATCTTCTTGTCACGATCCGCCATCCCATAGCCTTTGGCTAGAATCACGCCGCCGCCCTTCGCGACCAGCAGCACGCCGGAGAATCCGCCGGCCTCGAGTTTCTTCATCTGATCATCGAGTTGCCCCGCCAGCTCGCCCCGAACCGTACCGTCGACGATTTCTGGCTGATCCAACGCATTAACGTCCGTTACGAAAACGAAGGATATAGCCAACGTCAAAGCCGCTGTCTCAAAGCTTCGCATTGTTCACCCCAATCGATACTCTCTTCAAGTGGGCCGCTTTGACCCGGAGCCATTTCAACTCGCTTCAATTTCGTTCCATATGAAACCCCAGGCCTGGTCGGTGGAAATCTCGGCCCGTCGGATCAGGTTTTGTAGACCTGCCCTTCTCCCTCTGGGCGAATCTGATGCCTCCCCTTCGAAGCTAGATACGTCCGAGGGTCTGTTTTGATTCTAGTCAGCAATCGCACGAAATGTTTCACGCAAGATGGTTCTCTTTTGCCCTTAAAGTGAGATCTTGGAACGTTGATGGTATTGACTTTACCTTCCGCGGCCCGACGATCCTTTTTCTCTGTGCTAGCTTTCTCGTTGGAGTTCTCGTTAAGGAAGATCTCCAGGGCGCCGGTGGTTCCCTTCTCGAAGATTCAGGATGGACCTCAAATTCTTCCGAACTCTCGAAATGTGGAGACAATTCCTCGAGCCTATGAATTTGAACTGAAGCGGGTGCGGTCAGGCCCAGTCGAATTCGGCTTTCCTTGATCTTCCCGACCGTGATGCGGATGTTTCCGTCAATCATGACTTCTTCGCCCAATCGCATATTGATCATCTTCATGGAAAATCCTCCTCTGGTAGGTGCCGGCAGTTTCTCCAGAGAGGATTCACGAAAGACCTCAAAGCATTCCGAGCACTCGAAGTATGGAGACATTCCTTCTGGCCTATGAATGCGAACTGAAGCGGGCGCGGTCAGGCCCAACACGATTTGACTTCTCCTGATTTTCACGACCGTAATGCGGATGTTTCCGTTAATCACGATTTCTTCGCCCAATCGCCTGTTGACTACCATCATGGAAAATCCTCCTCTAGGAACTGGCGACAAAGCATTCAGCAGCAACTGAGATTATCCGGCTGCCCGTGAGTTGGAGGCAACAAAAAAATCTCGATCGGTTGTTCCTCGGTTTGTAGATGCAGTCTTGCCTTTAGCGGCCAATTTGGCACTTGCACGGCCAAGAAGCGGGGTTAGCAAGAGCGCCTCTGGCAAACGGCCAAGACCGCTGGAAAATGAGAACTGTAATTACGGTTTTGTTTGCCATCTGCCTGATCAGTTGCTTTTGTCAACAATAGGCTGCGACTCGACCGGAAATCGAACGATGATGGAGTCTCAAAAGAGCGGACCTTTACAGCTGCAATCTGCCCAACGCCAAAATTAAGAGATAAGATGGATGGCATCCTGCTGGTGGAGAGGAAACCGTAATCCGGCTATCGGGTAAAACATGCGCAGGTTATTGAAAGTTGGTGCAGGCTCGTTAGTTTTGCTCGGTTGGATCTTCATTCCAACAGATTTGTTGCCTGCCCAGGACCGGGGAGATAACTGGTGGTCGTTTCGTCTACTGACACGACCGTCTATCCCGACTGTCAAAGACCAAAGCTGGATCCGGACGCCCATCGATTCTTTCATCCTCGCGAAATTGGAATCGAAAGGCTTACGACCTTCGCCAGCGGCCGATCGGGTTACGTTCATTCGCCGAGCGACATATGACCTGCACGGTCTGCCGCCGACGCCGGAGGAAATCGACAGCTTCCTCACCGACTCGGCGCCCGATGCCGATGAAAAGTTGATCAACCAACTTTTGAATTCACCACGCTATGGCGAGCGCTGGGGACGTTACTGGCTCGACGTGGTGCACTACGGCGACACGCACGGCTACGACAAGGACAAACGCCGGGACCACGCCTGGCCCTTCCGGGATTATGTGATTCATTCGTTGAATGCCGACAAGCCTTATGCCCGCTTCGTGAAGGAGCAGATTGCCGGCGACGTTTTGTATCCGGGCGATCCTGACGGCGTCATCGCGACGGGGTTCATCGCGGCGGGGCCGTGGGATTTCGTCGGCCACGTGGAGCTTCGTGAAGACACGGTCGAAAAATTGAAGACCCGGGTGCTCGACCGCGACGACATGGTGGCCAACACCATGACCACGTTCATGAGCCTCACCGCCCACTGCGCTCGCTGCCACGCTCACAAGTTCGATCCCATCTCGCAGCAGGAATACTACAGTCTTCAGGCCGATTTCGCCGGCGTGGACCGTGGCGACCGATCCGTCGGGAATCCACGTCAATTGGCTTATGGTGTCATCAGTCACAGTCCCCGGCCGGTCCATGTGCTGCACCGTGGCAACGTCGAGAGCCCCCGCGAAATCGCCCGGCCCGGCGCTCTATCGGCCGTCGGGGCGCCGGCGGATGGATTCAGTTTGCCTCACCCGGATAACGAAGGAAGCCGGCGCCAAGCCCTGGCCGATTGGATTGCCGATTCCCGCAATCCCTTGACCTGGCGGTCTATTGTCAACCGAGTCTGGAGCTACCATTTCGACAGAGGTCTGGTGGATACACCCAGCGATTTCGGGCATAGAGGCGCGATGCCATCCCATCCGGACCTGCTCGATTGGCTGGCGGTGGAGTTCCGCGACCGAGGCCAGTCCCTCAAACAATTGCATAGCCTGATCCTCTTGAGCAACACGTACAGGCAGTCTTCGGTTCACGATACGGCGGCGGCCAGGATGGATTCGGAAAACCGTCTTCTCTGGCAGATGAATCGGAAGCGGCTTGATGCCGAATCAGTCCGCGACGCGGTGTTGGCCGTGAGCGGCACGCTGCGCCTCCAGATGGGCGGCCCTGGGTTCGACCTGTTCCGTTTCAAGGAAGATCATTCACCTGTCTATGACCACAACGCCATTGAAAAAATCAATGCCCCAACAACTTGGCGGCGAACCGTGTACCGCTTCGTGGTTCGCAGCGTACCGAATCCGTTCTTGGAGTGTCTGGACTGCGCCGACCCGAACATCAACACGCCAGTGCGCAACACTACGTTGACCGCTTTGCAGGCCCTGGCTTTACTTAACGACCCGTTCATAATGAAGCAGGCGGAGTGCTTTGCCGAGCGCCTGCGAAAGATAAGCCTCCAGGCGGACCGACAGATCGAGGCCGCCTATCAGTTGGCCTTGGGCCGACTGCCCAGAAGCAAGGAGAAGATCGCCATGATGGAATACGTCCAAAAGCACGGCTTGGCCAACGCTTGCCGGCTGTTGTTCAACACGAATGAGTTTGTTTTCATCGACTGAAAAAAAAATGGATCGACGACAGTTTCTTTGGCAGGCGGGAGGCGGATTGGGCGGAATTGCCTTGGCTCAAATGCTGGCTGCGGATGGGTTGCTGGCGGACGAGAATAGCATTGGTCCAGGGAAGCTGGTGCTCAACGGCGGCTTGCACCACAAGGCTCGGGCCCGCCGGGTCGTCCAGCTTTTCATGTCGGGCGCCGCCAGCCAGGTAGATACGTTTGACTACAAGCCAGAGCTTATCACCCGGAACGGGCAAAAGTTCGATCCCGGCGGCAAGGTCGAGCTGTTTCAAAGCTCGCCGGGAGCAATCATGCAAAGCCCGTGGAAATGGGAGCGGCATGGCCAATGCGGCAAGTACGTCAGCAGCTTGTTGCCCCACCTGGCCGAGTGCGTCGACGACATCGCATTTATCCACTCGATGGAGTCGAAGTCGAACGTCCACGGCCCGGCCACATTCATGCAAAACACGGGCTTTGTGCTGCCCGGCTTTCCCAGCATGGGCGCGTGGGTGAGTTACGGGTTGGGCAGCCTGAACAAGAACCTGCCAACGTTCGTGGTGCTTCCGGACTCGCGCGGATTCGCGCCCAACGGCCCGGCTAACTGGAGTGCAGGTTTCCTGCCCGCTTCTCACCAGGGAACCATGGTCCGGCCCGGGGCCAAGAATCCCATCTATGATCTGTTTCCTTCGGACAATCGCTTCATCACCAAAACCAGCGAAGTTGACGGCTTGGCTTTGCTCCAACATCTGAATCAGGAGCACCAACAGACCCGACCGGGAGATTCCCGGTTGGAAGCCCGCATTGCTTCCTACGAATTGGCGGCCAGGCTTCAGCTCAGCGCTCCCGAGGTGTTAGATATTTCCAAGGAGTCACCGGCGACTCGGAAACTTTATGGGTTGGATGAAAAGATCACCGAAGACTTTGGCCGCAATTGCCTAGTGGCTCGCCGGCTCCTAGAGCGCGGCGTGCGCTTTGTTCAGATCTGGAGCGGCGCAGACAACGGTTTCCCGCGCCGCAATTGGGACTCCCACGAAGACATTGCCAAAGACCATGGCGACATGGGGGGCGAGCATGGATCGACCGGCCGCAGCCTTGCTGAAAGACTTGAAATCCCGCGGTCTGCTCGAAGATACCATCGTCATCTGGACGACGGAGTTCGGGCGCATGCCATGCAGCCAAGGCAGCAAAGGGCGCGACCATAATCCATACGCCTTCACCTCCTGGCTGGCAGGCGGCGGCATCAAAGGCGGCGTCTCCTACGGCGAAAGCGATGAATGGTCCTACAAAGCCGTTCACAAGAGCGCCTATTGCTACGACCTGCACGCTACCGTCTTGCACTTGCTCGGCATCAACCACGAGAAGCTAACCTTTCGCCACAATGGCATCGACCGCCGGCTGACTGACGTGCATGGAGAAGTGATCGGAGAAATCCTGGCTTAGGCCAGGATGCCCACGAATGGAGTCCAGACCGGCTTGGTGGAATTACGGTTTTGTTTGCCATTCTGGGCTAAGGCCGGACCATGTCCGCATCTCCGTCGGCGCCGTTGCAAACAAAAACCTGGCCTAGGGTTTCTGTTCTATAGCGACAATTGAAATCGAAGAATGCCGATAGAGGATGACATGCAGAAATCAATGTGGTTGCTGCCAGTTCTCCTAGTGGCTGGTTGCCAATCGGAAACAGCGCCGGGGTCGAAACCTGTCCCGGTCGAACCATCCCCCTTTTCATCTTGGCCCAGCGTGACCGACAAACCTGTCCTGGTGGGGGCTTATTTATGGGGACTCTGCCGTAACATGACTCCCGAGGAGGCGAAAAAGGCTGATGAGGAGGCTAAGCGTCACGGGTTGCACGCAAAGCACTCGATCATCGTCCGTGTTAGCCCCGCAGGTGCAGTACAGTTTCGTGATGGGAGGCCGCTCCCGACCGGGGCCGTTGTGGTGAAAGAGAAATATCTGGGAGATCCGGTAGCGCCAGGTCGGCTGTACGGATATGCCATGATGACCAAGCGGGACGCCGGATATTATCCTGAAGGCGGGGATTGGGAGTATCAATTTGTTGCTCTAGTTCCTGAGCGGAAGGAAACGAGCGGGCGTTTAACGGAATGTGCGGCGTGTCACGCATCGGTGAAAGACCGTGACTTTCTCTTCCGCTCCTATGGCAAAGCTGGGCCATAAACGCGTTTAAGTTAGCCGCCAAAGGTCTCTGCTTGTTGACCTTGCCGTAAGGCTCTGGTTTCCGCTGGGAAATCGTTTCAAACGGGCTGATAGGTCCCTGATCAATGGCCAGAAAGTGGATTGGCTTGGCGTACCTTTGGGTGATCTTTCTAATGGCGGCCTCATGGCTATCCTGCCAGCTGCCTGATCAACCGCGGTTTACTCTCCCCAGCTCGACCATCTTTTTTTTTCCGTCTTTCCCCGGATAGCCGGAGTTTGGCAACATTAGAAGTTGTTGACGGGTACACTTACGGCGATGAGTTGGGCCCGCAACGACGGGGGCCCGGCACGACTCTGGGACATCAGCACGGGGAGAGAATCTGGCGTTTTTGGAGCCGAAGAAAGAATAACCGATCTGCTTTTTTCACCGGACGGGAAGCTATTGGCCTTAAAGAAAGTATCAAAAGGACATATCGATTTCGA
>Ga0207070_1018_pt1 | contig 38553 bp, 33 predicted proteins | sample Alteio_BWMinHeat_92_FD_153591 | JGI IMG/M metagenome (GOLD analysis project Ga0207070, IMG submission 153591) | Enriched cells from forest soil in Barre Woods Harvard Forest LTER site, Petersham, Massachusetts, United States -... | ecosystem: Environmental > Terrestrial > Soil > Temperate forest >...
GGCCATCGCCACCGGCGGCTACATATTCTTCATCATTAACCTGCTTTTCACCGGTCTCGATCAACAAGTGGTGACGATGTGGGCGGGGCTGGCCACGGTCGTCATTTTCGCCATCGTGCAGTGGGTGGGCGCGAAAGAACAAGCGCGAATCATGGAATGGATGACCTATGGCGCCATCGCGGGGCTGGTTTGGTTTTGGATAGCGTGCATTCCGGGCGTGAAATGGGATCGGATTTGGACCCAGCCCTTGCTCGCCAAGGGTTGGGAAGGCGCGCTCAAAGCGATTCCTTACGCCATCTGGTGGCTGGTGATGATTGAAACTGTGGCGCTGGCGCCGGAGGAAGCACGCGAGCCGCACCGAACTATTCCTCGCGGTTTGACTCTCGCGCAGCTCACGCTCATCGTCTTGGTGATTTTCACCTGGTTCTTTGCCTCGGCCGCCGGCACCGAGTATGAGCAGACGGGCGATAGCCCCTACCCCCTGCCCTTCGTTTATGAGGAGGTTTGGCCGAGCGCGGCTCATCGGCCTCACTTGCTGGCGTTTACCCTCGTGGCCATGTTCGGCATGATCGCCAGTTACAACGGCATGATCTATGCCGTGAGCCGACAGTCGTTTTCACTGGGGCGAGCAGGTTATTTGCCGGCTGTCTTGGGTCACGTTCATCCGGTTCGCCGGATTCCCGATGTCTCCATTGCTTTCTGGAGCTTGGTGGTGATCGGCTTCGTCATCTGGGGTTTCTACAACAAAGATGCCATCGACTTTGCCGTGCTGACCTGTAATCTCACTGCGCTTATCTGGTATGTGCTGGCCATGATTTGTTTATTCGTGTTGCGCGCTCGCGACCCCTCCATGCCTCGGCCATATCGTGTGCCGCTTTATCCCTTGTTGCCAGCGTTAGTTCTTGGCATGAGTCTATTCGCGGCCGCGATTTACGGCTGGCTACAGAAGCCAATCGTCTTGTGGATGACGCTGGGCATGTACGCCCTCGGCATGGGATATTATTTCCTGGTCGCTCGGACGCGCTTGCAATCGGCCGCTCCGGAGGAACTGGCTGCTCAAGCCGCGGAGAAGTAATCCCAGAAATTGTCCCTTGCAGTTTAGCGCTCAAGAAATGGCGAAGATGACTTCATCAGCCTACCAAAATGACCTTTCTTACATCCACCACGTTGGTTTTAACTTCTTCGCGCGCGGGGCCGCGCCGGGTTTGCTTCAGATCTTTCGACGCCACGGTATCCATCAAGGACGGGTGATCGATCTTGGCTGCGGGAGCGGCATCTGGGCCGCGGAGCTGGTCCGCGCCGGCTACGATGTGCTGGGCGTCGATCAGTCCAAAGCGATGATCCGCTTGGCGCGCAAAAAAGCGCCGCAGGCAAAATTCGTGCGCGCCTCCTTTCTGGACGTGAAACTACCGGCCTGCGATATGGTCACCTCCCTCGGCGAATGCTTGTGTTATTTGTTCGACGCCAAGAATGGCCCGAAAGAACTGACAAAACTATTTGGCCGTGTCTACGAGGCTTTGCGGCCCGGCGGACTTTTCATCTTCGATATCGCCCAGCCCGGACAGATCAAAAAGAATGACCGCATTCGCAATTTTGCCGGACCGGATTGGACCATCCTCAGGGAAGCGGATGAAGATCGCGAGCGAATGGTTTTGACACGACGGATGGTAGTCTTTCGTAAGGTCGGCAAGTTGTATCGGCGCTCGGAAGAAACCCATCGCCTGCGGCTGTACTGGGGCGCGGACCTGGCTCGCATCTTGCGTGAAATTGGTTTCAATGCCCGCGTGCTTCGCGCTTATGGCAAGTATCCGCTGATGGGAAATCGCGTGGCGGTCTTGGCGAAAAAGCCCTAGCCCGACGCGCTAGCAAGGTCGGCCCTTGCTTGGCGCTTCGGGCTAACGGGGTATATTCTAAACTGCGTTTGCATGCCAAGGCCAGAATCGGAGACCGCGTCTCCAGCCGAAGGGACTTGAATCATGAATCCACCAACGATTTCAGGCTGGTTGCGATTTTCAATGCTTGGATTGGCAGTTTACCTTGCCGCAAGCCCGCAGGTTCAAGCCGAGAAACCAACCCTATCCCCGGAAGAGTTAAACGCCCAGGCTTCGCGTTGCCGGAAAATCTTAGCCACCAGCATCGTGAAGTTCTACTTGCCGAATTGCTTGGACCATGTCAACGGCGGCTATCTGGAATCGTTGCAGGACGGCAAATTCGCCCCGACGGGCGAGAAGTTTCTGACCATGCAGGCTCGGCAGCTTTGGTTTTTCAGCACCCTCGCTCGGGAGGGGATCGAAAAGGAAGCCGCGCTCGCGGCCGCCAAGGCCGGCTTCGAGTTTCTCGAAAAACACATGCGCGATCAAAAGCACGGCGGCTATTATTCCAAGGTCAGCGATGACGGCAAGCCCGTCGACACCCGCAAGCATGTCTATCTGAACGCCTTCGCACTCTACGGGCTAGTCGCGTATTACCGTGCGACGAAAGATGAGGCGGCCCTCAAAAGCGCCCAAGCGCTTTTTCGTGTTCTCGAAGAAAAAGCTCACGACTCGCAACACGGCGGCTATAACGAGTTTTTCTACGAAGATTGGCGGCCCATCAAGGATGCCAAAGAAGCGGGCTTTGTCGGAGCCATCGACACCAAAACTTACAATACTCACCTGCACGTATTAGAGGCTCTGGCCGAGCTTTATCGTGTCTGGCCCGATCCGCTGGTGGCAAAACGCTTGGGTGAGACTATCCTCATCAATACCAATACGGTTCGACATCCGGATTATTATTGCAATATCGACGGCTGGCATCCGGATTGGCGGATGGTCGACTCGCCGCAAAATCTCCGAGCCAGTTATGGCCATGACGTGGAGTGCGCCTGGCTGACGATGGACGCCGCTCGGACGCTCAAGCTCTCACCGGACATGCTGCGTAGCTGGGCCGAAGCTTTGGTCGGTTACAGTCTAAAGCATGGTTACGATCGCGAACATGGGGGATTCTTCTACACCGGCCCGCTGGGCAAGCCGGCCGAGGACACGCGCAAGGAATGGTGGGTGGAGGCCGAGGCGCTCGTCTCCATGCTGGAAATGTACAAGCTCACCGGCAAGCGCGAATACTATGACATCTTCTGCCAAACGTTGGATTTCGTCGAAAAGCACCAGGTGGCGTCGGAAGGAAGCTGGTGGGCGTCGCGCAAAGCCGACGGATCGCCGCTGAGCAGCCAGCGCAGCTCCCCCTGGCAAGGCGCTTACCACAGCGGCCGATCCATGATTCTTTGCGAAAAGCTTCTCAAGGAGTTGGCCGCCAATCCTCAAAAGAAAGAAGCGAAAAACGCTCTGCCGCCGTTGGAGCGAGCATTGGCCATCGTTCAAAATGCGGCCGCCAATTATCCCAAGCACCGCCAGTGCTTTTCCTGTCATCATCAGACGATGCCGATGTTGGCAATGGTCGCGGCCCGAAACAACAAACGGGTCATCGACTCGCAACTGCTCCAGGATCAGGCCAAGTTCACCCACAAATCTTTTCAAGGCGAGCTGAATGGACTCAAGGCCGGCAAAGGTATCGGCGGGAAAGCCATGACCGTCGGCTACGGATTATGGGCCCTGCGACTAGCCGACTGGAAGCCGGATGAGATCACCGAGGCGATGGTTACCTATTTGCTCAAGACGCAACATGACGAAGGCTACTGGACCGGCCAGGTAAGCCGACCGCCTTTTGAAGAATCCTATTTCACCGCGAGTGTGCTGGCGATTCAAGGCATGAAACATTACGCGACTTCTGCTCAGAAGAGCTCGGCGGAATCGGCCATCGCAAAGGCTAAGGGTTGGCTAACAAATACTCCCCCGAAGGATCAGGAAGACAAGGTCTTTCGGCTATGGGGTTTGTCGAACTTAGAATCCTATGATAGCCGGGAGCGTCAGCGACCAGAGGCGCTAAAGGAACTGGCCGCGGCACGGCAAGCCGTGCTGACCGCTCAAAAGAAAGACGGCGGCTGGGCGCAGACGGACGACATGAAGAGCGATGCCTACGCCACTGGTCAAACGCTGTTCATTCTTCGAGAGGTGGGCATCGGCTCATCCGATAAAGCGTATCAGCGCGGCGTGCAATTTTTGCTCCGGACACAGGAGGCCGGCGGGTCTTGGTTCGTGGAAACGCGAAGCCGACCGGTCCAGACTTATTTTGACAACGGCGATCCACACGGCGTCGATCAATTCATTTCGACACCGGCGACAGCCTGGGCGGCCGCGGCGCTGGCGTCAAACAATTAGACGCCCATCGAGTTACTTCTTTGAAGGTTTCTGATTTTCCCGGCGTGGGGAAGAAATATCGCCCGGCCGCCAGTACATCTCGGCGGCGTGAATGGCAGCTTGTAGGAGCAAGCCGATGTTGGCAACCTCGGCCGCGGGCAGCTTCGCTTCTTGAAGCTGTTGGATCGCCATGGAGGCATTTTCACCCCAGCGGATGTCGGCCTCGACGGGACCGCTGTGCCCCTTGAAAATTCCTGTCCGCTTGAGCTCGTTCCAAACCATTTCCCAAGCATGCTCCGGCTCGTTGCGAACCGTTCGCGATCCTTTTTTCTCCATGAGGAATCCTTGATGAGCTGAAACCGTCTGGAACGATGGACTACTGCGATTGTACCTGGTTTTCCGAGGGCAAGCTATCCACCTTGGTTGAGGGTTCCTCAGCCTCCCGTCGATTCGCTCCCGATGGTTGCACAAGAAACACCGCGCCCACGATGAGCGCGAAGGCCAGGAGCGTCCGCCAGGTCGGCATTTCTCGGAAATAGATCAAAGCGAAAACCACGAACACGCTGACGGAAATGACTTCCTGGATGATCTTCAACTGCGTGGGCGAGAACTGAGCGGCGCCGATCCGGTTGGCCGGGACCTGCAAGGCGTATTCCGGCAGGGCGATAAGCCAACTCACCAGAATGACCCCGGGCAGCCAGGCCCCTCGAAATTTGAGATGACCATACCAGGCCGCGTTCATGAAAGCATTGGAGCAAATCAAAAGCACAATGGTCTTCGCCAAGATGCCGAGCCGCATGGGAAGTTTCTCCTTAGACGGACAGGAATGTCCATCCTACCACCAGTCAGTTCTTGGGAGCCGGGTTGATGGTGATCTTGGCGCGCGGGCGCAGCCGGCTGGACATCAGATCGCGAAGACGCTCATGAAAAACTTCCTTCACCTCTTCTTTGACGTCTTCGAATTTGACATCCTTGCCCGGTTTGCGATCGGTGGTCAGGATTAAGTGGTAACCGAACTGAGTCTGAACCACGTCGCTCATTTGATAGGGTTTGAGTGCGAAGGCGGTCTGAGCGAAGGCGTCGACCATAGCGCCGGCGCGGGGGAAGTAGCCTAGATTTCCGCCTTGAGCCTTGGACGGGCACGTGGACTCCTTACCGGCGATGGCGGCGAAGGAGTCTTCGGTCAGCTTGGCGCGGGCCTTTTCGCGCGCGAGATTGTCCGACGAAGCCGGCAACTGCGCCAGCCCCTTGGTCACTTCGTCTTCAATCTGTTTCTTGAAGGTCGCCAGCTTGACTTTCGCCTTCTCGCCTGCCTGGGGATCGTCGCCGGGGGGCAGCAAAATATGGCGGGCGCTCACCAACGTGCCGTCGAACATGTCGTGATGTTGATCGAACAGCTCTCGCAGCGCCTTCTCGGTTGCCTGGGCTTCGGCGAATTTGTCCCAGCGAAGCTCAGCCACGATCTTGTCGCGGAGGTCCTTCTCCGTGAGCATCAAATCCTTCAAGACTTTTTCAAAGGATGATCCTTCTTTCTTGATTTCTTCTTTGATCGTGGCCATTTTGGCGTCGATTTCCTTTTGCTCGACGACGACGGGAATTTTGGCCAAGTAGTGATCGATCAAGGCGTTGTCGATCAAGAAATTCAGAATTTCGGGACGAGCCTCGCTCTGGCGAGACGGCGGGATACGTTTCATGGCCCGTTGGACGGCCATCTCTGGAATGGGTTCGTCGTCCACCACCGCGGCGATGGTCGTCGGCGAGGGAGTCGTCTGATCCGGCGGCGAGGGAGCGGGCGCTTGACCTTGAAGAAGTGCAGCCGAGATTAAGTGAGCAATCGCCGCCGCTACCCAGGGATTGAGTGCCTTGCGCATGGATTTCTCCTGGCTCCGAGAAAATGGGTCGGGGACAGAATCCGGGGTAATCGGGTGATTCGGAGAAAAACGGGGTGTGCCCGGCTTCCGTGCCGCTGAAACAGTCCAGAGATTGTAACGACAGCCGTCTGCCGCGCCGAGACGAAGTGCTCATCTGCGATTCCATAGAATAGGGCTTTAAGGCTTGTTAAAAGCCACAGACAAGGGCCAACATCGATGACCGCTTCGGAAACTGCGCAACCTTCCAAACCAGAACAATCGCCGCCCGCGAAGAAGAGCGGGTGGGAGGCGGTGTTGACCGCAACACCGGTGGTGTTGACGGTGGTGGCCACGATCTTGGCGGGACTTTCGACCAGCGAGATGACACTGGCGCAATATCACCGATCGCTCGCCGCCCAGAATCAATCGAAAGCGAGCGACCAGTGGGGCTTCTTTCAAGCCAAACGGCTGCGCGGCACGGCCATGGAAAATGCGTTCGATCTACTGCCGCCCAAGGCCAGACCTGAAAGAATTGAGGCCGATGACTTGGAGGCCGCTTCTCGGCGTTTGATGCTCACTCTCCAGAGAGCCGGGAAGGAGGCAACCAAATTCAGCGACGCGGCGGAAGCGCAAACGAAGGGAGCGGACGGCGAGCCGGTGCGACAGGAAACCACAAAATTGAAAACAAAAATTCAGGAAAGCGCCCAACTTGCGTCCATGCTTGATCAGCAACTTCACAAGGAATTAGCAAAAGAGGAAATGCGAACTGCGTTTGAATATCTGTCGGTGAAGAAGTTGCCCGAGGTCGAGGACGACAAATGGGAGAATGCGGAAATCAACCATGCCAGCCAAGCCATCGCCGACCGAATCGACGAGAAGGAACTAGATCCCATCCTGAGACGGATTTTACCGGCCGATCTTCAACGTGCCATCGACACGGCGGAGAAAAATGCGAGGCGATTTGAGGAGGCGGGAAAACCGGTAAGCAAATCTCTCGATCAACTTGGCAATGTGGTCAACCAGCAAGTATCGATCGCGGCGAGCTTTCACAAGGCCATTGGGCTCATGCATAATGTTGCCGCCAATGCTTCGACACCAACAGCCGACAAGTCTTCAGACAAGTCTTCATTGGATCCGCAATCAGCCTTCAATTCGCTCGATCAATCCGACGCGGCCGTCCAGGCTGCGGCGGAGGATTTGGATCATCTCTTCAAGGCCGGTCGTTTTTCCTACCATGCTCGCCGGCAGCGCCGCGAATCCGACTATCACCTCAAAACCGCGGGCCTTTACGAAATCCAAGTCCGTCTCAATAGTTTCACTTCCGACCGGCATCGCACGAGAAGCAAGCTGTTCTTCTTCGGCATGCTGGCGGCCCAGGCGGGCGTGACCATCGCTTCCTTGTCACTCGCGGTGCACAAGCGCAACATCCTGTGGGCGCTGGCGGGATTGGCGGGCCTCGCGGCCGTGATCTTTAGTGGATACGTCTATCTCTATATGTAGCCAACCGGAATTCATTGGACTTTCGAGGTCGAAAAGTGTATTGGTGGTGAACATCGGTCGAGAGGGATTCGGCCGACGCGCTTTCCTCGGCCCACGCTCGTCTTCATTTATTCCCGGATCGGATGAGGGCTTTTCATCAAAGGAGACCGCTATGTGCCGGCTGTCGGTCCTTCTCGCCGCGGTGCTATTGACGATGGGCTGTCAATCGAAGCAGGAAAAAGCCATCGAGGCCGTCGAAAAACTGGGCGGGTTTTGCAAGACCGCGAGTGACCGCCCGGGGCAGCCGGTTGTCACGGTCTTTCTTTACAATCGGCAGGCAACGGATAAAGCCATGCCTTTGTTCGATGCGTTTCCGGAGCTGGAAGTGCTCGACTTGCAAGGGGCTCGCATCACCGATCAGGGACTAAAGCATCTCCAGGGTCTTTCCCATCTCCGAGGCTTAAGCCTGAGCAACACTGCTATCGGCGATGAAGGATTGGCTTATCTAGAGGAATTAACGCAGCTCCAGCGATTGGATTTAAGCGACACGCAGGTCACCGACGAAGGTCTGGCCCATCTCCAAGGATTGACCGAAATCCGCAAGCTGGACTTGAGTCATACCCACGTCACCGGCCTGAGTCTGGCCCACTTGAATGGGCTCACCAAACTCGCCCATCTTGGCCTGGACGGAACGCAACTGAGCGACAGCAGTTTGGAGGCGCTCGAGTGTTTTCCCGAAATCGTCATGCTGGGGATGAGCGATACGAAAGTGACCGACGCGGGGTTGAAACATCTGAAAAATATGTCGAAGCTGGCGGAGCTGCGGCTAATTAATACGTCCATTTCCGATGCGGGTGTGGAAAACCTTAAGTCGCTGGTGCGTCTGCAAATCCTCGCCCTTTCCCAAACCCATGTGGGAGATTCGGGACTCGTGCACCTCCGCGATTTGTCGAAACTTGCCTTCTTACTCTTGAACCGAACCCAAGTGACGGACGCCGGATTATCCTCCCTGAAGGAACTAAAGAATCTCGAGTGCCTGGGCTTGCAAGCGACTCCCGTGGAAGGGGCCGGCGTTGGGTCGCTCAAGAACTTACCCAACTTGGGCTACGTGGATTTGAGCCGCTCCCACGTGAGCGATGTCGGCTTGTCCGATTTCAAGGACTTGAAAAACCTAAGAGACCTTCGCCTGAATCATACGAAGGTCTCGGACGATGGCTTGAGCCACCTTCAGCAATTGCCTCATCTAATGAGGCTGGATGTCATCCAAACGGCGGTGAGCGAAGCGGCCGTCCAGAAGTTCCGCGAAAGCCATCCGCGCATGCTCGTGAACCGATAAAGGGATATGGCCATGAGATACCGACGAGCTGTTTTGATCACCGTCGCTATTCTGGTAAGCGGTTTCACCCCCGCACGGGCGGATGATTGCTTTTTCAAGGACGGCGATGTCGTGGTCATGATCGGCGACAGCATCACCGAGCAGCATCTTTACAGCAACTATGTCGAGATGTGGACGGTCAGCCGATTTCCTCATTGGAAGCTGACGTTCCGCAACGTCGGCATCGGGGGCGATCGCTCAACTGGTGGCCGCAGTCGTTTCCAGCGCGATGTCGTCTCGTTCAAGCCCACGGCCATGACCGTCGATTTCGGCATGAACGATGGCAATTACCAGGCCTTCAGTCCGGAACATTTCAAGACCTACATGGACGGCCTGCAGGGAATGGCGGACCAGGCGAAGGCGGCCAAGATCCGCGTGGCTTGGATCACCCCCAGTCCGGTGGAAAAACACGAAGACGGCCAGGCCCGCGAGGGCTACAACGAGACGCTTGAAAAGTTCTCGGCGGGCGTTCGCGAAATCGCCGAGAAGAACGAGGGGTTGTTCATCGATCAATTCCACCCGTTCCTCGAAATTCAGGCCAAGGCTCGTGCCGCCAACCCGAAGAATCGAATTGGCGGCGGCGATCCCGTTCACCCCGGTCCTCCCGGTCAAGCCCTGATGGCTTGGGCGATTTTGCACGGATTGCATTTTCCTCGCCTGGTTGCTGCCGCGGAGATCGACGCGATCAACTTGGCCGGCAAGACGCAAAACTGCAAGGTCACTCATCTCGAAAGAAAAAGCGAGGGGCTGGCCTTCGAGCAGGAGGATGGGGCGTTGCCTTTCTTTCCCGAGGAGGCCAAAAGCATTCTCCGTTGGGCGCCGATCTTGGATGAGTTGAATGAATACAGCTTAAAGGTGTCGGGCCTGAAACCGGGGCGCTATGAAATTCGCTTGGACGGCCAAAAAGTGGCGCAGCACGCCGATTCCGAGTTGGCAGCGGGAGTGAATCTCGCGGCCGCGGTTCTCAAGACCGGCCCTATCGCCGGCCAGGTCAAGAGAGTCTGGGATGCGGTGCGAGCCAAGAACAACTATTATCATGATCGGATTTTCCGCGGCGTGGTGCTCATGCCTGTCCAGATTCCTGATTTCCTGGACCTTCATTTGACGCCGGAAGAAATTGAAAGCAAGCGAAAAGCCGCCGTCGCGGACCGGCTCACCAAAATGCCGCAATACGATGCGGCCATTCAGAAAGCGCTCGTCATGAGGCCTCGCAAGGTCGAGATTGTCCCGGTTGAAAACTAGGTCACGGTTTAGAGGCGGTTCGAAGAACCGCGCGGTTCTTCGAACCGCCGCAAACAAACTAATCAATAAGATCGGGCCATGAGTTGTTGGAGATGTTCTTTCACGGTCGGCCAATCATCCCTCAAAATGCTGTACACGACGCTGGAGCGGGCGTAGCCGTCCGGCATGATCATGTTCTTGCGCAGCAGGCCTTCTTTGATCGCCCCGATGCGCTCGAGGGCTCTCTGCGAGCGCTCGTTGCGAAGATCGGTTTTGAATTGCACTCGCTGATATCCCAACACTTCAAAAGCGTTCCGCAGAAGCAGGAACTTGCACTCGGTATTGACGCCGGTGCGCTGATAGGCGGGCGAATACCACGTGCTGCCGATTTCCAAGGCGCGGTTCTGAGGTTGAATGTCGAGGTAGCGCGAGCAACCGATGGCCCGTCCGGTTTCTTGAAGAACCACGGCGAATCCGAAATCCGTTCCCGTGTCACCCTTTGCCAAAAATCCTTGAATGAGAGACCTGAGTTGGTCCTCCGTGCGAATCGATCCGTACGGCATGTATCGCCAGATCGATTGAACGGTTGGCGGTTCTCCGCACAAGCAACATGAAGCCAAATCTGGAACGTGCGTCAGGGCCAAGGGCTCCAATCGGACCCAGCGGCCGGTGAGAACAACGGGCTGAATCGGCTGGTTCATTCAACGGTTGAGGCGTCCCAAGTATTCGGCGATTTCACGCGCGCCCTGGGGCGGCACCTGATCGGCCGGCGTGTCCCCGCGAGCCAGCTCGAAGACGATGCCGAGCGGCGATTTTCCTTTCCGGGCGCCTTTCGTAAAAGCGCCATCACCCCAATGCTTCCCGTAGGCCACGATGTCGACGCGATCGAACGCCTGCCGGCGGCGATCGAACCGCAAACAACCGAGCAGTTGCACATCGAACCCACGGTCCGCTCGGGTCACGTCCGCATCGGTCGCCAAGAGCACCGCGCCTTCCAATTGCATTTTCACGGAAGAATCCGAAACATGCTCGATCATGAGGTTGAGATGGCGAGAGCGGACATCCTCGCGCTGCCAAAGCGGCGGCTCGCCGCGCGTGTTATCCACGAGATGGTAGCGGACCAGTCGATCCGCGATGGACTCGGGTAACGGAATGGTAGCGCCGCTGACGGGACGATCGGGAACGAGGGACTTCCAGTCGGCCCGCGTGAGCCACATATGATCGCGGGAAGCGCGGTCACCGCCGACGATCTTGCAGGAGCCGGCACAAACTTCGCCCTTGGCGTCGTGGTCGAGAATTCGTGCGTAAACATTGAGAATGAGGCCGTCGGTCGGGGGGCGGCGCGAGTAGCGCGCGTCCGAGCCGGGCGAATTGTCAACCGCTACTTCGCCCGGCCTCCGCTCGGATTCCGGTAAAAGGCGCCACTCGGTGAGACCCTTCTTGACGGCGTTGCGCATTTTTTCAGGATCGATGTTATTGCAGTAAGCCAGAAGCTTGCCCGCGGCAGTGAAACAATAAATGCCTTGCCGCGTCGTGCCCCCCAGCCCCTTTCTCGGCCCTTGGTCGGCCACCGAGCGGAAAAAACGGCCCTCCTCGTCGTCCCGGCGACGCTGGTACCAGTCGTCGCCGACCACGGCGATGTATTGTTTCTGTGCCATCCGGATGATTTCAGGATCGGAGAACGCGGACACACGGCCCGCGATGACGTTGTTTCAGCCGCAGCCCAAAGGGTTGCCGTCCATTTCCCAGAGCAAGATAGGCTTGCCTTGGGCGGCCGCTTGGCGGCGAGCGTCCCACAGTTGCGATGTCCAGGGAATCTCCGCCCATTTATCCTCGCCGGGATGAGGCTTGATGAGCCCTCGCAGCTTCTCGAATTGCTCCGCGGTTAGCGCTGACTTACTGTCAGCCAAAACTAGGGAAGACACTAAGCCGAAAAGAGCGGAAAAGGAAAACAAGATCATGCTTTTTGTAAACATCATGAATAGCTGCTCCGGACTTCGCAAGCGAACGGACCAATTTACCTCATTCTATCGCTCCTGCGGGAATATGCACTGGAAAACGAAGCCCACGGACAGCGGCCCGTGGCTTGAGGGGAATGCGGTCATTTCAATTCTTACTTTTTCTCAACTTTCTTGACCGGCTGGGTTTCGTCGGAAGGCTTATCAGCGCTTTTTTCAGCTTGTTTTTTTAGGTAGGCTTCGAATTCCTTGCGGTCGATTTTGCCGTCCTTGTTGGCATCGATCTCGGCGAAGTGATCGCCGAACGCGGTGCCTTTGAGCTCATCCGGAGTCAGTCGGCCGTCGGCGTTCTTGTCCAAGTCATCAAACTCGGGACCGCGATTCGGCGTCCCGGATCCCGGCGCGCCCTTGCCACTCTGATTGGCTAGGAAACGAGCCGCCGCTTTTCGCAGCTCTTCGCGATCCAAGAAGCCGTCCTTATTAGTGTCGAGTTGCTCAAAGAATAGGGCAATTTTGTCCTTGGCTTCGGCCTTGCTAATCTTACCGTCCTTGTTCGTGTCCATCTGTTGGAGAAGGCGGTCCACCACTTTTTCGACCGCGGGGTTATTGGGAGGATTGGGGTTTGGTTTCTTATTGTTGTCCCCGAAGCGCTGGCGAAAGAATTTCGCCATCCGCTCAATCTCGCCTTTATCGAGCTTACCGTCGTTGTTGGTGTCAAACCGGTCGAAGACTTTGGCCAATCCAGGAGGCGCCTCGTCTTTGCTGAGGACCCCGTCTTGATTCTTGTCGAACCGCTTGATGAAATTCTCCGCGCCGCCACTTAAGAGCAGCGTCACAAAGGGAGGCGCCTGCGGTTTGTTATCGGTCTTTTTCGTTGAATCCTGGTCACTCGGGGACGCATAGCCAATGATCAACAGAGTGGGGATGGTTACAAAATGGAGGCGGATCATAGGAAATCCTCAGCACAGAATCTCAATCGAAGTCTGGATAAGTATGGAACCGACCGTCTCGAGGAAGGTTTCGGAGGGAATAGCTATTTGCCCTGGTTTTTATCCTCTTGGCTCTTGTCCCACCAACCCTTCCAGGCAGCGACGGCGTTAGCAAGGTCCTGGGGAGTGGCACCGGTCTTTGGGCCGAAGTCTTTGCCGCTGAGGCTCTTGAGCGCGGCATGAGCGGCTCGGCCGACAATCGGCTCGCGGTCTTGCAGCATCGGGATCAAATCGGGGATGTGACTCTTATCGTCCTTCATGGCGCAAGCCAGGCTGGCGGCGCGACGAATCTCCGGGTCATCGTCTTGGAGCTCTTGGCGTAGCGTGGCGGCGGTCATGCGCGTGAACCGAGTCGCGAGTGCGTCGCGGGCTTTGGTCTTGGCCTCCCCGCTTAAGCGTGGGATTGCGCCGGCGATGGCCAACGTGTACATGGTGCCCTTGCCCTCTTGAAATTTCTCGAGCAGCTCGTTTTGTTGAGTGCCGTCCGCCTTCGTCAATTCATTACTCAACCGGGCAGCATGGGACTCCACATTTTCTTTTTCGATTGGGCCGGCGGCCGAGCTTGCCTTGCCGGATGAGTCGACGGATTTTGAATCTTTGCTCTGGTCGCTCTTGGCATCGGCGGACTTTTTGCCGATGTTTTGCAAAGCTTCTCGACCGACGCCGCCGGACCGCAAGGTCACGATGCCGTCCTTGAGCCGGCCACGCAGATTGTGCGACAAATCCTTGGCCACATTCGCGCGAGCGAGCATGAGCAGCGCGAAGCAGGTGTCCACCCCGCCTCGCGCGTACTCCCCATAGAATCCCCCGTCGGCCTGCTGGCTATTGATCAGCACTTGCGAGGCCCAACGATACCAATCCGTCTTGCCGATCATCTTGATTCCGTAGACCTCCGCCACGCGTTCGAGCGACCACAGGAAATAGAAACCTTTCTCTTGCCGTCCACCCATGACCGAAACGCCGCTCAGAGCTTGTAAATGGTTCGCCAGATTCGTAAAGCCGGCCTTGATGTTCGGGTCCTTATTGAGGTCTTTGTTATCCTTGGCAATGCCTTGGCCGACAGCCAAGCCAATCAAGCCGGAGCAGGTCATGGCCGCCGGAAACGACCAATCGCGAGGCAGAGGCTGAGTCGTGCTGATATAGGTCCAGCCGCCGTCCGGGTGCTGAGTTCTGCGGAATCGGCTGTCCACTCGCATGAGAGCGTCCTCAACCGGCATGCCGTTGCGCCGTGCCACCCACAGGGCCAGCGTGGCAAACTGAGTGTTGGAATTATCTCCCTCGACACCGGAGATAGCGAGCAACGCGTCCGTAGGATTGTTGCCTCCGGCCACCGGTTGCATGGGCTGGGCCGCTGGGGGCGTAATTCTCCGAAGCTGAGCTTGAATTTCTTTGGGCAGTTCTCGCGGGGCGCCTTCCTCCGGATTTTTCTTCTTGGGCATTTCCTTGCCGCCCCGGAGTTCGTTTTGCCGCTTCAACTGATCGGTGAGCCGGCGGACTTCATCGGCTGGGATCGCCGGGCATTGATAAGACCAACCCCCGGCGGCCTTTTGCCCCCCCAGCAGCCGAACCGTCATCGACTGGATCAAAGGCACGTCGGCCTCGTCGCCGAGCCGATCCAAAAACATAATCGAAAGCGCTAAGGAGTAAGTTTGAATTTGAGACAAAGAAGCTTCGCGAACGACCTGAGCTGCTCTTTGGACGGCAGGGTCGTTTGCAGGCACATCACATTCCAGCAGGGTCAAGCCGGCGAGTGCCGTGGCCCCGACATTCTGCCACAGGAAAACGTTCGCGGCCTGGGCAAAGTGCCACTGACCGTCGTCGGCGCCCTGGCTGGCCTTGAGAAACGAGACGCCCCGATTGATGGCGCGCTGAATATGGGCTGGCCGCTCGGCGCCGGCGGCCGGCATGATTCCTAACAACCCTCCCAACAAGCCCGCTATCAGCCGTATGGACCAATGCATGGAAATCACCTCAGCTGCCGAAGCAAGTAACCTCCCTAAATTGAAGATAATGCATTGCTCTCGAGACGGCCAGAAGATTTCTCGTAATCAGAATGGAGACTCGAACCGAAGAGTCGTGCCATCGGCGGCATGAACGTTGCACGCATTAAGAAGGCGCCGCGAACGGGGGACGTGTTCGTCCGGCTCGGCACACCAGGAGCTTACCAGTGCGGGCTGTTGGTCCTAGCCTTGCAGATGGCTGATCAAATAGTGAAATGAAAGCAGGAAGTACACACCGGCCACCACCAAGGTGAGAGGAATTTCCAGGCGATGCCGCCGATGATGGCAGTGGATGGCCACGACAGTCGAAAAAACCATGGAGAAGAGCTTGACCAAAAATACGCTCGCCATGCCGCCCACGCCCGCCAACCATAAAATGAACGGGTTCATCTCCCAGGCGTCCAGTACGGCCCGGTACTGCCAGGCGAAATAAGCATCGTAAGACGCGGCCAGGATAATCAGAATCCAAGTGAGACTAAAAAAAAGGGTGCGAAGGGAAAAAGATCCCCGGAGAGGAATTGCCCGCGAAGGAATTTTCGTGAGAGCGAAAGAGGTCATGGCCTAGACTCTTCATTGAACGTTCATGCTCTCTTCCCTGGATCTTCTTTGTAGACTTTAGTCCATTTTTTTGCTACAGCAAATTCTTGATAAGCTGATCTCGTATGCAATCTCAGGTGCAAAATTCGAGCCATGACGTAGCCGATGGCACTCCGCCGAGCGCTCCAAGCACGATTTTGACCGGCGACCTGCATGTGTATGTGGCATTTGACTGGGGCGATGAAGTGGATTTGGAGCGCGCCCGACAATTAGTCCCGGCCGAGGTTCAAGCTTTGCCTCGTCGCCGGCGAACACCTTCCTCCTTTCAGTATCGCCCGCTCCCTCTGCGAATCCAGCTGCCCTCCGTGGAAGTCGCTTGGCCGGAGTTGGGAACGATTCGCAGTCCCGCCGAAGTGACCATGTTTGATTTCGGGGCGGTAAGCTTCGCCCTGGAATTGCCCTGTCAGCTGCCCCCGGCCGGTCTCAGCCGGCTTGCCGAATGGTTGGCGACCCCGGCTCCATTGATCGAGGTAGCGCGAACGGCCCTGAAACCTCTCTATCAAAAGCTTCTCCCGGCGATTCATGATGCTCAATGGAAGGAAGACTTCAGCGAGGAGTACTTCGTCTTTCATTTGCCGCCCAACGAATGGTTGTCGCCGGACCGTTTGCTCAACGAGAATTGCGATTGGCTGGCACGACTCTTGCGCTTGGAGAACACCCCGTTAAGTCAAGAAGAAGTGACCGAGGCGCTGCGTCTCCATCTGCGCTATAGTCCTTGGGATCTCTTCATTCCGGACTGGGCGGCCGCGGTTCTGGTCGACCGCGATTGTGAAGAAACGTTGCAGACCATCGAGTTTACCAACCTGCAGCTGTTGGAATTCCGCCATATCGACGATCGCTTGGATAATAACTTGAAGACCGCTTATGGGCTGATTCACAGGCTGACCCGTTCCGCTTTGCCGTTCTGGAGGAGTCATGCTCGCCATATGAGGGCGGTCGGGGAGCTCAAAGCCGAGGCCAACGATCTTTTCGAGCGCACCGGGAATGTCCTCAAGCTGGTCGGCGATCAATACCTTGCTCGGGTCTATCGGCAGTTAGCTACGCGGTTTCACTTAAGCGAGTGGGAACACAGCATCCAGCGGAAGTTGGAAGTGATCGAGGGGATCTATCAGGTCTTATCCGACCAGGCCTCGACTTACCGCGCTGAGGTGTTGGAGATCGTCGTCGTAGTGTTAATCCTCACGGAAATTGCTTTGGCTCTTTTCCGTCACTAGTCTGCAGCGTTTTGCGGGTTCGCTTGCTGAGCTTGGGAAGCTCGGTAAAACCAACAGGGAGGCAACCGAAAAACCAAACCAAGAGAGGCTGGTTTCTTCGGTTGCCTGTTCGAACTTCCGGTTCTTAGCCTTTCTTCGTTTTTGGTTTGCCAGGCTTCTCTCCGGCCAAGAGTGAATCAAAATGGGCCGTGTCGAGGTCGATCACCAAATCATCGCTGCTGCCGGTGACTTCCACTACATAAGGTGATTTCTTACCCAATAATTTTCCCCCTAGTAAGTCTTCTTTACTCTTCATCAGCTGGAGGTCGACCCGGTATTTACCAGGTGGCAGTCCTTTGCCGTCTTTTCCCTGCACGAGAAAGGAGCCGTTTTCTGGATTGTATTCGGCCGCAAAAGAGTCAAAATGTTTCCCCTCGGGAGCATCCAGAGGCACTAAAAAAACGCGGAAACCCGTTCCCTCTGGAGCGAGGTAGGGCTGACCGCCTTTGACGATGCGCCCCTTGGCATTGATGTGGGATGAATCACCGCAACCCAGCGGCAGCAGACCAATCACGACGAGAATAAGAAGTCTTCGCCAAGCATGCATGATGCGGACTCCTAGTTGATGTGAATGGTTGGAATTCACACGGAGATTGATCGGTTCGCGAACGGTTGCGAACGCGAATCGATCAATCACCCAGTAAGTAAGGCGATCAATAATCCGTGTTCAGGATGACCTGACCGTCGTTTTTGGATTGCAGGATGCACCAGGTGTATTGGTCGATGTTGTTCTGGATAAAGTGGACGCTGCCGTCGGCGAAAGCGGCGTTCACACCAGCCGGATGCCTGCTGCGGGCCATCGCCGAATTCATCTGATCCCCCGTCGTATTCGGGAAACAGCCCATCCCCTGCTGGGCGCCGATGCCGTAGAACCAGAATTTGTAACAGTTCTGTAATTCGTCCCCATAGGTTTGGCCATCGGGACTATCCAGCGTGTTATTGGGGGTCGGGTTATAGTTGCGGCCGGCCTCGGTGAGACTCGATCCTGGATGTCCCATGGCCCAAACGCCTCGCGAATCCAACTCATTGAAACCGGCGCGGACCTCGTTAAACATGATCGTGTTCGAGGTGCCGTCGATAATGTCGGTCAACCGGGTGCCGTTCTTGCCGGTCGTGCTAAAGAAAAAAATGGGCCCTTTGCTGAGGGGTGGATTGGCGGAATTATTCGGAACCACGCCGTCGCTCCCGGTTCCATCATAAGGGTTGTTACTTAGGCACATGGCGCCGTTGGTCGTATGGTCGCTGTCGGTGAACCCTGCCGTGGCGGCGTAATTACCTCGGGCCCAGCCGACTTCGGTCGGGGCGTCGACGCCGCTTGGATCGTTGTAAGCCGTCTCGTTGTTATTAGAATCCGACGGGCAGAGAAAGATACTGATCCGCGTGCCGCGCAAGGCCCTCCAGGTGCGATCGTAAGCTGTCCAGTTGTAAATAGTGGCCGGCGTGACCGCAAAACCCGGATACGCATTCACGTTAATGGTCTTGTAGAGATTATCCTGCTCGATGTAAGGCAGAAGGTAGACTGCCCAGTTAGGTCCAAAAGGAAACATGATATCTTGAGTATTGTGATATCCATCGGCGGCATATGGGACGTAGCAGCCAATCATCAGCTTTTTGTTGGTGTCGTGATAGTTGTGAGCACCTAGGGCAATTTGTTTGAGGTTGTTGCTGCAGGAAATTCGATTCGCCGCCTCGCGCACCTTCTGAACGGCCGGGAGCAGCAGGGCAACTAAAACTCCAATAATCGCGATGACGACGAGAAGCTCGATCAACGTGAATGCATATCGACGCTTCATGGTGCATCCTCCTCTCGATTGAATGATTTGGTCTATATCCTCCCGGAGAAGGATGCCCATCGAATGTGACGTTCAGAGCGCAACGACCATGAAGATTCTGTAAAAAAGCGAGAGTCGAGCTGTTTGCCTTCAATTAGCCGGCGTTAAATCACCAAGCTTACGATCATGAAAGAAATGAAGGAGGGGGATGGCCGGGGAGCCATCCCCTTACACAAAGACGTGGAAGGTGCCTATTGAAGGCCTTCTACCTGATTAGCATAGAGCGGCCCGGAGTAGATTTTGTGAAGGTGGCAAGGGTTCTCTTGGAAGATCGGATTAGAATATCCGGGATAAGAAGAAATCCGAAGCACGAAAAAAAGAAGAACACGAAAACGCGAAAGAACGAAAGATCGAAAAGGAGTTTTTTTTCGGCCTTTCCTAATTTCGTGTTTTCGTGATTTTCTGTTCGGATTTGGTGCTTCGGATTTCGGATTTTGGGTACTGGCGATAGATTTGGTTAGCACGGACGGAGTCCCTTGCCACGGGGCCAGGAATCGGAGTGCAGCCTCATCACCGGCATAAATCATCTCTTCGCGGCCTTTGGCGCAGCCGGCATACCTTAATTGGGTGGCAACGGTGCTTTAGGCGAGCTAGAATCGAATGGGGCGATATACACCATAACGAGAACCCAAAAACCTTGGCGAATAACCGCCCCCGCGTTTTTTTCTGGCTTCTGTTTCTTACTTCTCACTTGAGCATGGAACGCACTTTCCTGAATCGATATCAGGCCGTCCGCCTTCTGGGCGAAGGGGGAATGGGGCAAGTCTACCTGGCGCGCCAGCTCGACCTGGGCCGGCAAGTCGTGGTCAAGGTTATGCATGACCACATCGCCTCCGACCCGAAGTTTCGCGAGCGCTTCGAGCGCGAAACCCACATCATGGCCCAGTTCCAGCACGCCTACGCCGTCACGCTCTATGATGCCTCCTTGGACGATCCCCAGGGGCCGTGCATTATCATGGAATATATCAAGGGGATCACTCTCGATCAGCTCGTGCAAAATAACAAGGGCCGGCTCAGCTCCGGACGCGTGCGGCGAATCCTCGGCCAACTCTGCGAGGTGCTTCAAGCTGCCCACAACGAAGGCGTCATTCACCGCGACCTCAAGCCCGCCAACCTCATGGTCGTCGAGCCGGATACGCCTTACGAGAAAATCAAAGTCATGGATTTCGGCCTGGCCAAACTGGTCGAGGGACCGACACTACTCGACGCCAATGCCTCTGCGTCCAGCCCCGATTTCGCCGTCGGCACCCCCGCCTACATCTGCCCCGAGCAAGTCCGCGGCGAGCCGATGGATCACCGCGGCGATCTCTACAGCGTCGGCATCATTCTCTACGAGCTGCTCACGGGCAAGTTGCCGTTCAACGGCACCGTGCCGCTCGATATCTTAATGGCGCATTCCACCGAGCAGCCGCCAACGTTCGCTCAGGTAGGCGCGGCCGGCGTGGTTTCGCCCGCCGTCGAAGCCATGATCATGAACTGTTTGGAAAAAGACCCCGCCCGCCGGCCGCAAAGCGCCCGCGATTTGGCCGATCTCTATGAGAAGGCCCTGGCCGCCAAAGAAAAATTCGAGCCCCTCGAAGATCCGACGCCGGCAATGGCCCCTTCCGGGCCCGGCCCGCTCGACTTCGACCAGAAAATCATCGACCCGCACGCCGTTGTCTATCACATGGAAGCCTGGATGCCGGAGGCGGTCGCCGAATACAAGCTTCGCGGCTTCGTGCAGGATGCCGGCGGCACCGTCGAGGCCAGCGTGCCCGGCCTCATTCGCGTTCGGCTCGGCACCGCCGGCACGCCCTACGAAGTGCCGAAAGGATTGCTCGGAGCGCTCGGCCTGCGACGTCGGACCGGGCTGATCGAAATGTATCTTCGGCTGGAGCCGGCCGACCCGAAACGGCAAACGCTGCTCAAGATCACGGTGCTGATGCTGATGATCGGCGGCCCGCCTCCCGACCCCGCCGAATTCCGCTTCCGCTGCTCCACCATCTACGGCGACCTCCGCGGCTACCTCATGGGCCAGGATTTGGAAGATATGAAGTGAGAGCCCATGCATCCCTCGGGCCAATGCCAACCCCGCCCGCCAATCACTAGGGCTAGTTGCCAAGTTGCCAACCCCGCCCGCCAAAAGCGGTGGCATACGGCTTTCTGACCTGGCCAAAACGAGGCGGTGGCCGAGAAATGGCGCGGATGCAAGCGCTTGCCCCAGTTGCTCTTATGGCAGCCGAAGGCCCACAGGTGGCCAAACGGCGGGGGGCAGAGCGAGTCCGCCACTTTTCATCTGCCCGGCCGCGAATCTTGTCTCCGCTGACATTGCAGATCCATGAAGGCGGGCGAAAATTTAGATGGGTCATTGTTCAATCGTGGTCCCGACGGCCAGCTTGAAGAGCGGAATCAAAAGGCGATGCGAGAACTAGAGATTTAGGGAAGATCAGGAAGTTTCAGCGGCGGCAAGATTCACAGCTATAAAGCGGCGGCAAGATTCACAGCTATAAAGCGGCGGCAAGATTCACAGCTATAAGCACCTTATGGCGCGCCAACTAAGTAGCGGCTGGCCATCATTGCTATAAATGGCAGCGGGAGGAAATCTGCTGTAGGTATCATGATAATTGTGCAAAGCCAAGCCGATTTGTTTGAGATTGTTCGCTGCGGTCACACGGAGGGCCGCATCCCTTACCCTTCAGCCGAAGCTGGCCATAAGCAGCCCCAGGATCGGGCCGGCTACCGACATGCCGATTCCCCACCCAGCCAAACCCCCGCCTTGTAGCTCAGAGTTGTTCTTGGCAATTTCTTTGCGGCCAACGATTCCTAGTGACAGAGCCAGCAAACAAAGCACCATGCACAATAGAGGAAATTCCGGTGACCCCAGATGAACGCCGAACCCAAATCGCAATGGCCGAGGACCGGCTTGTCCCCTCACTCCGCCAGCGAGTCATCACCGGGTGGTTCGTGTTGAACGGGTTTGTCGTCGCCTCGTGGGTAGCCCACATCCCGCGGGTGAGCGCCGCCCTCGGGGTTCCTCCCGGCACACTGGGTTTGGCCCTTTTGTGCATGGCTGCCGGATCGGTACTCGGGATGGTCGTCGCTCCTTGGGCCATCCGGCGAACCGGGGCCGGACGAGCGGCGTGGATGGCCGCGCTCACCTTCGCCCTCCTTTTACCACTTCCTCTCTCCGTTGGATCGGTGTTCACGCTGGCCGCCAGTCTGCTCCTGTTCGGGGCGGCTCACGGACTGCTGGACGTGGCCATGAACAAGGCGGCAGCCGATCACGAGCAAACTCTGGGGCGGCCTGTGATGGCTGGCTTTCACGGATGGTTCAGCGTCGGCATGGTGGCCGGTGTTGGAGCTGGATCGGCGGCTCTCCTCATCGGTATCCCGCCGCTCGTCCATGCCGCTATCGTCATCGTTTTGGCCGTGGGCGTGCTCTCGACCGGATTGCCTGCCAAGAGTTCCCCACACAAACCTGCAACGGGGCAACCGCAAGCCGTGGGCTGGGGAGGACGGCGCGTGGCGGCTCTCGCCGGGGTTGCGTTTATCTCTCTGTTTCTGGAAGGAGCGATGGCCGACTGGTCCGGGCTTCTGGCCGTTGCCTTTGAGGCCGGCCCGGCGGCAGCTCCGCTCGCCTATTGCGCTTTCACCGCGTGCTGGGCGCTTGGTCGGTTTGTCGGCGACCGACTGACGAGACGAATCGGAGACGTGTTCATCGTGCGGGCTGGCGGAATCCTGACCGCGATTGGAGTCGGGTTAGGACTCGTAGGGGGCACTCCTATCTGGGTGATGGCGGGCTGTGCATTGACCGGCTTGGGGATCGCGAACGTGGTTCCGCTGTTGTTCCGGGCAGCCGCACGGACCACCTCCGACGGCCGAGGGTTGGCTATCGTAACCGGGGTGGGGTATGCCGGGTTCCTGGTCGGCCCGCCACTTGTCGGGTTCGCGGCCAACGCGGTCGGCCTTCCACGGGCCATGTGGCTGGTGGTTGTTGGCGGACTGGCTCTCGCGATGGGGGCAGCAGTTCTGCGGCGGCGAATGACGTTCAACTGCCGAGCCGTGCTGCTCGACATGGACGGGACACTGGTCGATTCGTCGGAAGTGGTGGATGCAGTGTGGAAAGAGTGGGCGGCGAGTGTGGGTGTCGATCCGGCCCCCGTTCTGGCAGTCCATGACGGCCGGCGGCCGGCAGAGACGCTCGCCATGACGTACCCACACCTGACAACCCCCGAAGCAATCGCCTGGGTCGAGCAGGCTCAGGTCGGGCGGGTCGGGGTGAAGCCCATTCCTGGAGCGGTCGAGTTGGTGGATGCACTGGCCGGTCGGCTGTGGGCGGTGGTGACATCGGCCTCGCGCTCCCTGGCCGAGGATCGGCTCAAAGTGGCGGGATTGTGGCGAGGGGTGCCACTCATCGGGGCTGACGATGTGATCGCGGGGAAGCCGTCCCCGGAGGGATACCTGCTTGCTGCCCGGATGCTCGGAGTACCGCCTCAAGAGTGTGTGGTGATTGAGGATGCCCCAGCCGGGGTGACAGCGGGTATCCGTGCCGGGATGACCGTCGTCGGAGTGGCGACTACACACCCGGCGTCCGCGCTCGACACCCCGCATGTGATCCCGGACCTCTCCGCGGTCACAGTCCTGTCCGGCCCAGCCGGGGCCATCCGCCTGGGCATTGCGAACTGGCGGAGATGAGTCAAACAGGCCAGTGGCAATATTTGTGCAATTGAACTGTTCTGTAAATACAGATGGCCTCGGTAGTTACCGAGGCCATCTGACAGAGGAAATCGGGACGGTGGGATTTGAACCCACCGAGTTCAGTCGCAAAACCGCTGGATTCCCGAGTCTTTCTATGTCCTAAAGCAAGCCTATCCTATTTGACAAACCTCAGGACGTATCAGAGAGTTTCTTTGGTGCGGATCTATTGTTGTCCTTAAAAGGCGCATGATCAACATGTTCAATGGCAGCACGGGCATTTCTTGCGGTTCCGGGACACGGTCTGAACGGCAGGCACTGCTGGCCCGAGGGGCGTGCGTCCGCGCCGCCGTGAAGGTCGCTGGTTTGTTGATACTGTCTGCCCTTGCCTCGGCATGTGGCCGGGCCCCGGCTGGCAACGAGGACGCCGCGCCTGGGCCGGCCCGCTGGACCGTCCTATTCTGCGCCGACGACCCGGGTGCCTGGGACATGGCTGCCATGGGAGCAAATGGGGAGCAAATCGCCATTCCGCTGAGGTTGGCGCCGGCCGAGTTCCGCTACCTGCGCTTGCGCCGCATGGACACGAAGGAGGCGTTGATCCTGCCGCTGACCCCCAACCAACTCCGAAACGACAAGCCGCCCGCTTCCGAGGCAGGCTTCTGGTGGAACGGTTCGAACAAGGAGGAGTGGAAGGGACGCCACCTGGGCATCGTCCAGTCGCCTCGAAAGAAGTTCCCGGCGCCCCAGGGCATGATCGCCGTCATGAACGACGGTTGGGACGGCTTCGCCGGCTCCGGCTTCGGCCACAAATGCTTCGTCAACAAAGCCCAGTATTACTGCTGGCTAGGCAAGGAAATCCGGCGGACCGTCTTCGAGATCGCCGTTTCCAACGGTCCGCTGAGCCCGGAAGAAGAGCGCTGCCTGGTCTCCGATGAGTTTACCAATAGTCAGCCCGAAGACAAAACGACTACGTTGTTGCCCTCCGCGCCTCCCATGGAACCACGCGCAAGCTGGAGGATCCTCTTTCGCGCGGACGATCCGAGTGTTTGGGACAAGGACGCCGTGGGAGCAAACGGAGAGCAGATCGCCATTCCGCTGAAGTCCGGGCCGAGCGACTTCCGTTACCTGCGCCTGCGCCGCATGGACACTGGAGAGGCGCTGATCCTGCCGCTGACCCCCGACCAACTCCGGAACGGCAAGCCGCCCGCTTCCGAGGCGGGATCCTGGTGGAATGGTACGAGCAAGGAAGAGTGGAAGGGGCGCCACCTCGGCATCGTCCAGGGGCCGCGACACAAGTTCCCGGCGCCCCAAGGCATGATCGCCGTCATGAACGACGGTTGGGACGGCTTCGCCGGCTCCGGCTTCGGCCACAAATGCTTCGTCAACGATGCCCAGTATTATTGCTGGCAAGGCGAGGAAATCCACCGGACCGTCTTCGAGATCGGCGTCTCCGACGGCCCACTGAGCCGGGAAGAAAAGGATTGCCTGGTTTCCGCCGAGTTTATCAATGACCCGCCCGAAGCCAAAACTACTACGCTGTCTACCGAGTCGGTGGTTCTCATCGCTTCGCTCGCGGGCTCATCCAAACTGACCCGAGACAATTTCGATTCGATCAAAAGTGGGATGACGGAAGATGAGGTGACGGCAATTCTCGGTCTTCCCCTTAACACCTCCACCAGAATGGGGACTCACAACGGCCACGAGTATAAGAACAGATTTCTCGTCTGGAAGCACTACATCCCGAACCAGTACTACCCTTATCTGACCATTACGGTGACAATCAGCGGCGAGAAAGTGAGCGGCAAGAACTGGATTAAAATCGGCCCCAAACGACCGTGACGGCGGGAAGCCGAAAATCCTCACGGCGAATGAGCTGGCACGGATCTACGGACCGAAAAGCTCATGAGTATACCTGGACGACGATTCCCCCCTGGCCATTGCTGGCACCTCTGCTCCATAATGCCGGGCACGACGTGGCCTTGCCTGCGGACATTGGCATGCGCGGACAAGACGATCCCGTGCAGTTGGCCTGGGCTGTCGAACAGGACCGTATCTTGTTGACCCATGATCATGACGACTTCCGCAATCTCCATAACCTCATCATGAAAGTCGGCGGTACGGCACTTAACTCCGTTTCGGTCTACGATATCATTAGATTCGAAATAGGGGAGAGCCATGCCGGAAATATGGATCGGATGCGCCCATGTCAAGCCTCGACCGGGGAACGACCTCCTTGACGGCAGTAGAGGCGCGTTCATCAATTCGGTTGGATTAGCTGAAAATGAGCAGGATTTTGCCTCTGCTTTAATTGATGTTCTTGATGAATATGATTTCGACGTGGTCGAGGTGAAAGATATCGATACTTTACGTAATCGCGAGGTCATTTACTCTGTTGACTCCAATCTCCGCGAATTGGCAGCAAGCCTTACTTGGGAGAACCCTATTGGATTGGGTTCATTTCACGCTTACGAAGCAGACGAATAGGGTTTCATCAACCCCGCAAAAGACTTGAATGAACATGCCTGGTTTGCGCAATCCCAAAATCGGCATTCTTCAGGAACCGATTGCAGACAGCGATCAGATCATCCTTTGGTTGCCAGAAATTGGACTAGGAGAATCGGGGCATTGGGTGCGAATATCGACGCTTGCCACCGCTTCGTCATAGCGAAACATTACGCGGGCATTATGCCCGATCAACCGCTGATCAACCCTTGGTCTCTCTCGTGGACCAAGATGTAGGTGACGGCGGAACGTCCCGCCGGTTTCAGCCTGCCACTCACCAGGGAATAGCGGGACGCCAGTTCCTCGACTGCCTCCAGGCCCGCAGGCGTGGCGACCAACAACCGTAGCTCATTCTCTCTATCTTGGAGGGTTTTCTTCTGAGTCATCAGTTATCCTTATTGTCCAGGATGGGATCAGTGTCTGTGAACCTGAATTCAACCGATTAGCGAGTGCCTTTGGGGTTTTCTTTAGATGGACGGACCCCATGATTACAGTCCGGCTTTGGCTGCGGCCCCAGAGTCAATCTTTCGGAGAGCCATGACGACCGACTCGCGGAAGAGGCGATCCTTGGACTTCACGGCGATCAGCAGGGCCGGCACGGCTCCCTTGGCCCCTGGGCCGATTCGATTGAGGGCTTGGGCGGCCGCCTGGCGGACCGCTGGGTCGCCAAGCCGGGCCACGAGTGCCAGGACCGCGCGGCTGGCATCGCCAGATACCTTCCATAGCGCCTCCGCCGCGCGGACGCCGACGTGGGCGCTACGGTCGTCAACCGCGGCACCGAGCGTCGTGGCGGTGCCCGGCGACAACGGGCCCACACGGGCCAAAGCCCACGCGGCCTCGCCTCGCAAAATATCCCCGCCGCCCCGATCGCCAATCACGACCACCAGGGCTCGGCAGGCGGTCGCGGCCCGCTCGCCGATTATGCCAAGGGCGTGAGCCGCCTCGGTCCGCACACTACCATCGGCGTCCTCCTTCAAAAGGTGGAGCAGTACGGCCACGACGGCCGGAGACTCGGCCCCAATGTTGCCCAGGGCTTTCGTGGCCTCGGCCCGAAAAGCTCCGGCATAAGGCGCTGCGCCCCGGAGGCGAGCCGCCTTCACAAGTGGCGGGACGGCGGCAATGACGGCATCTGGGGCACCCTGCCACTGGGCGCCGCTGTATTTCGCCAGGCCGCGGACTGCGCTTAGCCGGACGACTGGGTCGTCGTGGGTCAGCCCAGCCAGATACTCGTTAAGCTCATCCATGTAGATCTTCATGGGCCTGCCCCTCCAGGAAGCTGCCACCGAACCGATCAGTTTCGACGAAGTCGGTGAAATCATGACGTAAATAAAGGACGTAACGAGTTCCCCTGGTTCGCCTTCATCCCATCATTGGCCATCAATGAGCCCGGTCGAGCCACAGCCTTTACCAGCGCGGCTGGTCCAAGACACCTGGACCAAAATAAAGGAAGCGGGCGAAAGAAAACCCAGCGTCGTTCAAGACGGATGATTCCCTCTTGCCCGCTTCTTTAAGCGTTTTGGGATGCGCGAAGCAGACTAATATCGACCGCCGCCTCCGCCATAGCCGCCCCCGCTGCCGCCACGCCCGCCTTCGGTCCTTGGTCGGGCCTCGTTGACCGTCAGGGCGCGGCCCTCGACGTCTTTGCCGTTCAGGCCGGTGATCGCCGCCTGGGCCTCCTGGTCCGACTTCATTTCCACGAAGCCGAAACCTTTGGAACGCCCCGTTTCGCGATCCATGATGACCTGCGCGCATTCTACCGTGCCATGCGGGGTAAACATCTGTTCCAACGTGCTGTCCGTAACCCCGTAGGTTAAATTACCTACATACAACTTCTTGCCCATGTGTGGGACTCCTGAAAAGAACGCCAAGACGCGCGACATTCCACAATGGAAGGGCGCGGTCTCGCAAAAACTCAACTAACTTGCGAGGGAGAAGGGAGAAGGGAATGGAAAGATGGCGCTGCGACGTCACGGCCAAGCCCGGCCCACTAGACCCAGGTATTCTTTATCATACGAAATACCTGGACGAAACCCAGCCAGGATTAAAAGTTCTCTGAAAATGGACTTGGGGCAACTTGTGCCACGCGACTCATGTGCCCTTCCATTGGCGCTGCATATGATCACAACCACGCCAGAAACTTTCACCGCATTAGGCCCAAATCTCCGTAAAGGTTACAGCAAGCCGGGAGAAGATTTGAGCGAAACTAGGTCATTGCGATTCAATCGCGCTGATGATAGGATAGGTTGCACCTTGGCGCAAAATCCGCGCCGTTAGCAGGTTCATAACAAGACTCGCGACCTCGACGATAGCTATGAATCGACCATTTTTCCGCCGTAGCATCTTGCCGGTATTATGCTTCCTTTTCCTCTCGTGCCGGTTTCTTCACGCTCAGTCTCAGCCCGGCATGCCTCAACCGCTGCACCTGGAAGGGATCACGCTCAACGGCATGCACACCTTTCTGACGGATAGTTGGGTGACAGTCGAACTGACCGTGACCAATCCCAACGCGGAAGGTCGTGACGGCCGGGTGGTGGTCTTTTATGCCCACCGCCCGGATCAACAGTACGCGCGCGATATCTGGGTGCCGGGAAAGTCTACATTGTCGACTTGGATGGTGGTGGGCCCTGCTCCGAAGAAGGAGCCAGGGGTCAAGCGTCAAGCGTCAGGAGTCAGGAGTCAGGGATCAGGAGTCAGGGGTCAGGAGGTGGAGGCCGAAGGGCAAAAATCGGAAAGCCCAGTTGCGGAGGTCGGAAATCCAGATGGCTTTCGAGGCGCAGCGCCGGGAGGTAGAGGATCGGAGGCGGCGGGACGCGGACTGCCCGGACTCCAACAGCCGCCACTCGGAGGCAGAGAACGCGCTGCGGAAACTCGAGCTCAAAAACCAGATGATCGTCCTCCTGGGTCTCGATATTCGCCCATGGAATTGCAAGCGCTGATCTACGAGCGCATTGGAGACAAAGAGCGGTTGTTGTTGCCGCGGACCGAGGAGCGAGTGCGCTCCTGGCTGGCGAATTATGTGACGCGCCAATCAGTCACTGCGCTCTTGTTAGACGTTCCAAAGACGGAATATGTTTTTCGAGGTGGCGAGATCACGACGAAGGTGCTGGAAGCGAATGATGTCGTGGACCTGGTGCGAGCGGTTCGCGGCGCCACCTCGTTGTCGGAGCACGTTCGATTGATCACGGACGAATTCCTGCCGCCCACGGCCGACGCTTTTGACGGCGTTGACTATTTTGTCCTGGCCAGCCGACGTCTTGCCGACGATCCTCCCGGTCAAATCGCCTTGAGCCGATGGCTGGAACAAGGCGGCAGGCTGTGGGTGATGCTCGATCGGACAGACCTGGATGCAGTCGCCGGAGTCTTGGGCATAGCTCCTGGGTTTCATATCGTGGATCGGACTAGTCTAACGCGGGTCCGAATTGATGGTCGAGGTCTAGGTTCGCGAGATCTCGAGTCGAAGGTTCGAGAACTCGAGCAGCCGGTGGATTTTGTGCGCGTCGAGCTAGGTCCGGAGTTCACCGTCTTGCATCGGGTGAACGGTTGGCCGGCCTCTTTCTCGCGGACTATCGGCCGGGGCAAAGTGCTCATCACTACGCTCGGGATGGACGCGTGGTGCCGCCCGCGGACCGCCGACGATCCGAGATCACCGTTTGACCTCATTCCCGACGTGCCGGTATTGATGCCGGCCATGGAATATCTGTCCCAGCAGTTTCAGCCGAGCGCGGCTCCCATATTCCCCAGCCTTGATCTCCCAACGAAGGAAGGAGATGCGTTCGCGCCCTTGGTGATAGGGGACATCGGCTACTCGATCGTGGGAGTGAGCACGGCAAGCATGGTATTCGGGGGTTTCCTGGTGATGCTTTTGGTCCTCGCCCTCGGACTCCGGAAATGGGGCCGGCTCGAGATGCTTAGTTGGATTGGACCCGTGGCAGCACTTTCGACCGGACTCGCCTTTGTAGCGCTGGGGGAAGTGTCACGGCAGGCCGTCTCGCCTACAGTGGCAGTCGCACAAAGAATCGCCGTCAATCCCCAGAACCAGGAGCTATCGGTCACCGGATTGCTCGGGTTCTACCGGCCGAATGGTGGGCCGGCTCACATCCGCACCACTCGAGGTGGACTCTTGGAATTGGACATGTCGGGGCTGGAGGGTCAGACACGCCGAATGGTGACAACCGATATCGATGCCTGGCATTGGGAAAACCTCACCCTGCCGGCGGGCGCGCGCTTAGGAAGGTTCCGATCGGTGGCGCGAACCGAGGAGCCGATCTCCTGCGTCGCGGGTTTCGGGCCGAACGGATTGCAAGGAAAGCTGTCGGCGCGAGCATGCTCCGGGCTTGGCGACATTTTGATTCAGGCGCCGAGCCGGCGCGTGTTTTCCGTGAGGCCGACAACCGACGGCGCCTTTACGATCGGCGCTAATGATCTTCTTTCCGCAGGTCAGTTCGTCGCGGACGCCGTCCTCAGCGATCACCAGCAGAAGCGCCAAGCCATTTACCGTCGGTTGTTGACCGATCCGCAGGCCGCCCGATCCTCGGATGACAGCGTGCTATTCGCATGGGCTGACCCAATGGGGGTGCCCTTTGATTTTGAAACCGAGCTGCACTGGGTCGGCTCGGCTTTGATTTCGATTCCGGTGGAATTCGGGCACACGACTCCGGACACGGCCGTAGTCGTGCCGCGGGGATTCGTCCCCTTTCGTCGCATTCTGGAAACCGGACCCATCCTCCCGACTTTGGAAGGACAGGAGGCTATTGAAGAGCATCTGCGATTTCAACTTCCACCGTCGGTACTTCCTCTGCACGTGGAAAAGGCTCGCTTGATCGCAAAGGTTGAAGCCCCCTCTCGCCGGTTCACTGTCAGCGTTCACACGAAGAACGGCCTCGTGAAGCTGCATTCGGTGCAAAGCCCGATCGATCCCGTGCTCATAGATATCGTCGGCGATGATCTTCTCCTGATGGATGAGCAGGGAGGATTGAATTTGGTAATCGCGGTGAGCGAACCGCCTTCCGTTGATGATGGGCAGCTTCCCAAATGGGACATCCAAGCTCTGGAACTCGAAGTTGTTGGGCGAACTCTAAAGAGATGAGAGGGATTGTGCCAATGCTCCGCGCCATGGGTTTGATTTTGATCGCTCTCGCCGTCTTTCTGGGGGCGGCATCGTGGGGTCGCGCGAGTGACGAGGCTTTGGATTCTCGCATGTATCATGATCCGGAGTTACCCAGCCCAAAAATCGTGATGGCGCTTCCCGAAAATCCACTGCCGCTATGGTTGGTGGCTCTCGGAAGACCGGAAGCGGACTACCAATGCCGCGCCGCCCTGGCGATTGTTCTGGCTCACAAGGAGGGCATCAAGGGCCTGGAAGCGGCCGTGGAACCGCTCTTGGAAGCGCTCGCGCGCTTAGATTCGCCGGCCGGTCCAAACAGCATTGCGCCTTCCAATCAGAGCGATAGCGGCACGGGATCATCGCCAAATGCTTTGGTTCGACTGGCAGTGGCCCGCGCCCTGATTGAACTGGACGCGCGCCAGACGGCGCCCCAACTATTTCAGCAGACTCAGGGCGGCGATCGTCGCTTGCGTGAACTGATTGAGCCCGCCCTGGCGCGGTGGACTTTTCGCCCGGCGGTTCCAGTCTGGCTGGAACGCCTGCGCCGGCCGGATACCAGCGCCGGCGACCTTCTGCTGGCCGTTCGCGGACTGGCTGCCCTTCGGGAATTAAAAGCGACTCCGTTTTTGAAGGAATTGGTTCATTCCGCTCAGGCATCTTGGCCCACGCGCTTGGAGGCAGCCCGAGCTTTGGGGGTTATCCAAAATTCCGGTCTAGAACCCGATGCTCGTAGTCTGGTTGGCGAAACAGGTTCGGCAGACGTTGGTGCGCGTCTGGCGGCTGCTTGGTTGCTGCGCCATCATCAGGGCGAGGAGGCTATTGGTCTTCTTCAAACCTTAGGGCGCGATCCAGAACCGGCTGTGGACCTTATCGCTCTCGAGCGTCTCCTGGAAATCAGCTCGAAACATGTCCTGCCCGTAATCGATTCGGCCCTGGCCAGTCCTGACGCCAAGGTTCGGGAAATTGCAGTCGAAACTCTCTATCGGGAGGCGAGTCTTGAACGCCTTACTTTGCTGGCGGATAAACTCGACGATGAGTATTCCCATTTGCGCATCAAGGCTCGCGTTGCGCTTCATGACTTGGCGGCCAAGCCCCAATTTCGTGACGCGATAATTCGTGAGGGATCAAGGATTCTGTCTGGTCAGAATTGGCGAGGTCTCGAGCAAGCCACGATTCTGCTCGTGCAGCTCGATCACAAGCCCGCGGCCAAGCGTCTCTTGCAGCTTCTGGTATGTGAGCGGCCAGAGGTATCCATCGCGGCCGCTTGGGGACTTCGCAGATTGGACGTGCCGGAGACCTTGCCCCTGGTATTCAGCCACTTTCGATCCTTCCGGGGGTTGTCGGACAACAATGCGACTACCGCAAAGCTGGACCAGATGCCTCCGTTAGCGGTCGATCAGCAGTTCTCTCATTTGGCGCAATTCATGGGTCAAAGGCGGTATCAGCCGGCAGAGGCCACTTTACGACGGTTCGTCCCGCGAATCATGCGTGCCGCGTTAGTGGGCCAGGAAACTCGAGCGGCGGCGATCTGGGCTTTGGGCTTTATTCTGGAAGGGAACGCCGATCCAGGATTAGCCCGGCAGCTCGAAGAGCGGCTGAGCGATATTCCCAAAGGGCTCGATCCCGGCGAGGACCCACGGGTGCGGCGGATGTCAGCCATCACTCTTGCCCGCATGAAATCCAAGGAATCAGAGGAGACTTTGAGGCGATTCAAGCTTACCGTGAAGCCGAGCCTTGATCCCGTGGCTCATGCCTGTAGCTGGGCCATGCAGCAACTTTTTGGCGAAGTTCCGCCTCCTCCCGGTTCGGTGGAGTTGCCCTCGCCCGCGACCTTCAAGAATTGGCTCCACGTACGGCCTGAATCGAAACCCGCAAGAGCGAGTGGATAATGTGTGGCTTTGGTCCGCTCACCAAAAGGATCATAGCCAGGGTTGCCGGCACCATTTGGTAGTTTGAAATAGTCAACGTAAAACAGTTTCATTCCCAAGGGAGAGGACCATGAATTCCTTCCGACGATCAATGATCTGGTTCACGGCGGGTCTGGCCGGCTTTTTTCTAGGATGTGCCCGAAGCGCCCCAAGTCCTGGCCGGCCGTCGGGACCTACCGCACAAGCACAGTTCGATACCGAGTCCGGCCCCTTCGCGGCGGGCAAGAAAGTAATGGTGGCCAGCGGCTGTTTCCGGTGTCATAGCATTAACGATGTTCGCGGTCCGGTGGGTGCTGACTTGGTGGCGGCCGGGCCGCCCGACGCCCCCGGCGACGCCGATGATGGAGAGTCAGATGGCGGCGATTCCCCCGGCGGCTTCCGCTTGGGGGACTTCCTCGCCCAACCGCTCCTGCAAACCCTGGATCGCGACAAAGATGGCAAGCTGACGAAGGACGAGTTGGTTGTGGGAGTCAATCAATTCTTCAAAAACCAGGACAAGGATAAGGTCGGAAAGCTGAGTCAAAAAGAGATCTCCGAGGGGCTGTCAGCTATCATTACCACGCCCAAGGGTTTCTGGGGTTCTCGTAAGCCGGCTTATGGGTTGGGCGACTTGTTCGCACCGGGTGTCGTCAGACGGGCAGACGCCGACAAAGACGGCAAGGTGACGCAGGCCGAGTTGATGGCCGCGGCCGAGGCGCTTTTTCAAGAATACGACCGGGACAAGAAGGGCAAGTTGGGTGAAAAGGAAATTGCGAAAGCAATTAACTGGCTGGGAACTTCACCGGAAAATGCCGGAGTCAAAGGACCAGACCTGGGCAATGTGGGCCAGGATCCCGCCCACACCGTTGATTGGTTCAAAGCCCAAATCCGCAGCCCAAAGTCGCACAAGCCCAAGGCACGCATGCCTTCGTTCGAAGGAAAAATCAAAGATGAGGATTTGAACGCATTGGCCGAGTATCTTACCAGCATGAAATGAAAACGAACATGAAATGAACGGAGCCTGCTAGGGAGTTTTGACAATGCCTTGGCTGGCGGCCTTTTCCGCTTTGAGGCGGAAGTGATCCGCCATCTTCCGGTTGCCTTTCTTTTCGTAGAAGTCGGCCAGGGCTTTCAGGGTCGGCAGGTGGCCGGGATCTTTCCAAAGGATGCCCTGAAACCAGTGAGTCGCCTCAAGGTCCCGGCCGAGTTTCATGCAAGCCATCCCCAGCTGGAAACGGAGAGCGGGGTCTTCGGGCCGGCTCTTTAGTGCCGTGGCCAGCTTATCCAGCTCGCCGTCCCGAACACGAATCTCCTCCTGCAAACGACGGTATTCTTCGGCCTCCTCCGTACGACCCAGCTGACGACAAACAAGCATAAGGGCATTGGTGACGTCCACTTCCTTCGGCGACAGGCGGTCGGCCTTTTTGAGCCACAGGTAGGCCTGTTCGCGGGATTCCTCGGCCAGCTCGATTTTGGCTTGAAGGAAACAACCGGCGGCGTGGTCCTTGTGCTTGTCCAGCAATTGACTCAGGGTGATCCGCGCCTCCTGGCTCATTCCCAGCGAATGTTGACAATAGGCGATTCCAAACAACACCCGAGGATCCTCCGGCATGCTGGTCCGGCAAGCTTCGAAGTGGGGAAAGGCCCTTCCCACATCACCGTTGTTGGCGAGGACCATGGCCAAGGCAAGATTTGCTTCTACGTCATCGGGCTTGAGTTCCAGGACGCGCTTGAAATCATCGATGACGTCCTCGGTCTTACCGTTGAGCCTCAGTCGTGCGTTGCCTCGGTAAATGAGGGGCACCCAGTCCTCAGGAAAAGCTTCGTTCCATTTGGTGGTGAGCAGCACGACGTCGGTGAGACGGTCGTTCAAGACTAAGCCGTTCACCAGGGCTTCGAGGATAAGCGGCTCCTCGGGCGGCCGATTGTTCAACTGCTCTAGCAAAGAGTCTTCGACGCTCCAAACGTCTCCGATCTGGGCACGTTGGAGCTGCTTCTCGAAATCGATCTGTTCCATGGGCCACTGGAGAAACGCTGCCTCTTGCAAATGTGTCTTCCAATCTTTCAGCCAGCCGGCTCGTCGGCATGTCCTGGCCATGAGGAAGTGGGCTTCGCCGTTGAATGGGCAACTTTGCAGACAAGTCGTGAGATGGACAACGGCCTGGGAAAAATCACGAGAGGCAATGGTTTTCTGGGCCAGAATCAAATCGCGCCGCGCATCATTCGACTCGGGCGCTGACCTAAGGAAATGGCCGGCTAGCAAACCACCAAGAAGAAGTGTAGCAGCGCCCCCCGTCAATGTCAGAACGCCAATTCGTCCAACATTCATGCCCAATGAACCTCGCCTCTGGTCCGAGTCATGCACCGCTCTCAATGCTAATCAGAGCGAGGAAAAATTGGAACCGGCAGCGTCCTGGGTAGAAAGCCCAAAACGCTGCCGGGTAACCAATTGCCTTTAGTTGACGTTATCCGGGTCGCTGTGCTTAGTCGTTCCGTCGTCGCGGTTGCCCAAAGCATTGAAGGTCTCGGGATCAATGCCGTACTTGATGCTGTGGACCGAACCGTCGGCAAAGACCGCGTTGATCCCGGCCGGATGGGCCGAGCCGAATTGTTCCTGCCCTACCCAGCCGGTACCCCAATTGCCGCCGACGTCCGCATTAAAGTCCCGGCTGGGATTCGCCGGGGGAAGACAGGGAGTGCCGTTCAGGCCGTATAAGCAAACCTGAAGCGCGGCAGTCGTCCGGGTGACGTCCGAGTCGGCCCCCTCCATCGCGCCGGTGTCGTCCGAGTAGCAGCCACCGCCGTAGCAGTTGATCGGCAGCCATTTCTCGCCGAACATCATGGTATTGGAGGTGCCGTCCGAGACACTGGCAAACGTGTTCTTGATGTAGTTGCCGCTGTCCCAGTTGTTGCCGTGGGGGATGACGCCGTGTGTCATGCCATATTGCCAATCCTCATTGAGACTGCCGTTAGGCCAACCCTGAATAAGGCTATCGACGTCCTCAATGTACTGCCCCTGGCTATTCACGTGCATTGGGACGGGAGCGGGAGCGACCGAAGCATAGTCGACGAGGTTGGTTCCGTTGTAGGCCTGGACCGACCGCCGGGACGGACAATAATAAACCTTGATTGGCGTGCGCCGGGCCAGACCCCACATGTTATTCGGAGCACCATTGAGATAGTTGATACAGAAAGTGTTCGGCTTGGCGCCCGCGAAATTCCTATTTCCGCCGGCAGCTTCTTTGGGCATGTCCAAGACATGTCCAGCCGCGATGCCCGCCTGGATGTCGGTAATGGGGTTTCCAGCGGCATCCGTGATATCGACGGTTTTGTAGAGATTGTCCTGTTCGATAAAGGGCAGAATCTGAAAGGCCCAGCCGGCTTGTTGCTGCTTGGAACTTTGGGGAGCAAGGCTTGTATCGAAGGAAATGCCCGTGTACCACTGGTTGCCATTGTTTGGGAATCCGCCGTAGGTGTCATGGAAATTGTGGACGGCCAAGCCAATCTGTTTCAGATTGTTGGCACACTGAGTACGATTGGCTGCCTCGCGGACCTTTTGGACCGCCGGCAACAATAGGGCGATCAGGACCCCAATGATCGCGATCACCACGAGCAGCTCGATCAGGGTAAAACCCAGCCGGAGCCGCAACCATTGACTTTTCATCGCTCGCCGCTCCCTTGAAAAAAATATGGATAGAAACCGGTTGAACGCTTCATCATTTCGCCCCGGCTCAAGCCGAGCCGGGAGCGCGCTTTTCGTTGCTAACGCAATTCCTTCGACCCTTTGCGCGGACCGCGTTCCTGCTCTGTTTGCTGCTGCGCAAAGTCCGCCGTGACCTCGCTGATGCCTCCCATTTGCGATATATAGCACTTGCCTTTTACTCCGGTTCGTTCACGAACGACCATGCCCATGCCGCCCGTGGAAATTACATAGAGCTCTTTGTCACGGGTGGAAGAGAAATCTTCCTCCTTGGCCTTGCCCTCCTTGACGGCCCAATCCCGGACTTCTTCAAGGCTGGTCGGTTGTTTTTTCGTAGCCGTTTTGTAGGCCATGATGAAGCCGGGTATCTTTTTGATATGTTCGGCTTCCGGCGTATTCGCCAGCGACCCTCCACCGCCGCTACCGGAACAGCCCAGGCCGCCCAACGCAATAGCCCAGCTGATTATTCCCAAAGTCAGAATTCCGCGGTTTCGGGTCATAGTCTTAACCAAGGTATGAAGGCTGAACGATGACATCACGCGTTAGTCCAGTTTCGGGCCACGCCGAAATAACTAGCTAGCGGCCAATCGGCGGAAGTTTCCGCAACCCCCGGCACCGACTAAAATGTTATTATGCTACCCGTCCAATCACTGCGCTGATTTGGACCGGGAATCCCATTTGAAGTTAAGTCGTGGAACGGTGCAATTGTAAGCCTTGCCTTCGGCAAAGCAAGTAAATTTTAAGAAAATACAAAAAAAGTTTTCGTGAGCCAGACCGAGGATTGAACCGCTTATAGACAATGGGGTTATGACAAAAACCGCCGGCCGATCTGGCGAGGTATGCGGTAGCCGACCAGGGTAATGAAGTTCCGCGCCGTCCGCATGGCTCAGGACAGCGGATTCCTTCTCAGATCAGTCTGCCCACAGCAGCAGCGCCCAATCGCCGGCGTCGGGCGACTCGGGCGAGGTCCAGGCTGGCCCATTCGCCCTAGGCAGCGCTTTGATTTCTCCGTTACGTGGGTTGAACCAATGTGCTTTGTATTTCCCATTTCCTAGCTTGACCGTCACTTTTCCACCGCGAGGGAGGTAGACGGCGTAAGTCTTGCCTGGCTCGGCGAGACAGAACGCGCTATTGTCCACCAACTCATCATGTGGGTCGGTCTTCCACCAATCGAACGAGGTGAAGAAGTCCACGATGCGCGCGTAGCCGTTGAGCATGATCATGCTGCCGTCGCCGCGGCCATTGACCCAGCCTCCACCGGTGTCGGGCCAGTAGCCGGTTCCGCGACGGGCGGTTTCGCCCGTCGTTTGGTAGCCGCCGGCCATATAAATCTCCCAGGCGGTGCGGCGCATGTTCTCGGCGGAGGCGCCGTCGGGGTAGTTCTGCGCCCACTTGGGATAGTGCTCTTCGTAGCCGTATTCCTCATTGACCTGTGGAATGATGCGGCCGGTTTTCTTCTGCTCGTCGCGCTGGTGGAGCATCCAACCGTGCTGGGGGCGCGACCATTCCTGGAACGATGTGAAGCCGAACCATTCGGCCGTCCGATCCTGGTGCCGATTGTCCGTGGGATGATCGCTGGCGAGGTGGCGATAGGGATCGGATTCGTAGAGATAGGTCCCCATCTTGTGAGACCAGGCAAGGTCGCGGTAGAGGCTGATGTCGTCGCCGAGGTCCCAGGTGATGTTGGAAAAGGCACCAAGCCGGTTGGCAGCGTAGCGGAAGTAACGGCGTTCGTCGTCGCTGGCGGGGGCGGGGTGGACGCGCGAGTCGTTCCAGTCGAGAACGACGGAAATAACCAGGTCGAGGTCGCGCGCGTGATGGAGCATGCGCTCGAACTTCTGCCAGTGGGTCACGTCGAACCGGGCATAGTCGAAGCCGGT